>Ga0326511_10002748_pt1 | contig 14224 bp, 21 predicted proteins | sample 0_2496_0518_D_FD_203701 | JGI IMG/M metagenome (GOLD analysis project Ga0326511, IMG submission 203701) | Bovine rumen microbial communities from UC Davis, California, United States - 0_2496_0518 | ecosystem: Host-associated > Mammals > Digestive system > Stomach > Rumen | place: USA... | reverse complement strand
TTCCGCCGGGGAGGAGAACCAGCCGGTCAGGCAGTCCGGAAAATTGGTCGGTGAGCATTTTGATTGCCATTCCTCCCAATTCCCTAACGCCCTCGACCAGTTTGCGCTCGACTGCCTTCTCGCTGTCTACCTTCTTAGAACAAGCCATCCGTGTCCTTTATTTTTGCAGGCGACTTCTTTACGAAATACCTCTGAGGGCCATAAATGCCAAACCGCTTGACGCCCTTGGCGAGTTCCCACCCAGGGAGGCCCTTTACGATGTCGCTAATCTCTTTAGTATTGTACCGGCCCATGTCTTCCCGGTCACGGCGCAGGCACTCGCACCAAATCTCGGCTACACAAACCTCCCTGCGCTCGACTGGTCCTTCAGGTCTTAACGGGTCGTCCAGCCAAGTACGGCGGTCGTACAGGTCTTTTTTGTACCAATCCTCGGGGAGTCCGAGGTCCAAGAAGTTCTGCACGATACCGGAGCGCTCGTCTATAGCCGTGTGGCTCTGCTGAGCAAATACGGCCTGCTCAGACTCCTCAGCATTAAAATACAATGGCTCTCCGTCTCGGTATGCCACAACAGCCTCTGCCCATATCTGGTCAATCGTGTAGTCGTCCATATCCATAACAGACTTCGTTGCAAGTGCCGGTCTGACGTCTATAGGGTTGAAGCGGCGGTTACCCGTAGGGTCCTTTAAGAAGTCCTGGTCGTTGGTCGTACCAAAGAATACACACTGCCTTTTGTACACCTCGACAGTTCTGCCGTAGGCCGGTCTAAAGGCATCATCGCACTTTGAAATAAACTGCTTGATACCCTCAACCTCCGATTTTTTGAAAGCGCTCAACTCGGCCAGCTCGATTATCCAAGCACCTTGAAGCTGCTCGTAGGCCTCTTTGCCCGCCATAGTAGTAAAGGTATCACTAAACCAGTCACGGCCAAGTTTGCGAAGGAACGTTGATTTGAACGTCCCTTGAGGGCCGACCAAAATAAGGACTGTATCGTACTTGGCGCCAGGCTCAAATATGCGTGTCACAGCGGCGCACAGGGCCTTACGGATAGCGGCTCGGGTATATGCGGTATCCTCAGCGCCGAAATAGTCTATAAGAAGTGTATCGAGGCGCTTCACGCCGTCCCACGATAAACCGCCTAAGTATTCTTTAACGGGGTGAAAGGAGTGCCTCTCTATCTCAAGCGCCATTGCATCGTCTATCTTTGCGCTTCCTGTAATGCCGTACACGCGTTCGATGTAGTTCCGTACACCGCTGTAGTCCACGTCCCTGAGCGGCTCGTATTCGCTAGTTTCCAGCTTTCGCCATGGGGTGTCGCGCACCAAATACCTTCTGCTGTCGAAGGCGTTGCGCATAAAGGCGTCCTTCAGCACCGCGTCATTTCGGAGAATAAGGCTTATGTTAGACGCCGAACTCTCGTACACACCTTTTCCATTTGCCTTTAGGTCCTCCATCCAACTGGTGTCCGCTTCATCGGGCACGATGCTCTCCTGGGCATCGGCCTCAGTAGTGCTCCCGAAGTCACATCGGGCATCAGCAAGCCTCTCCTCGCCAAGCGTCCTCATAACGGCCTTATCGCTGAGGATAAGGCGCTCCATAGCCTTGTCAGACGCTCTGCTCGAGCCGTCCTTCTCCTTACCCGTATCGAGGTGACCGAACTTGTGTATGCGAACTAAGTCGTACGCGTTGCAGAGTTTACCCCCGCACGGGTCGGTGGCGTGGTGACTGTAGGCAAATTTATCATCGTAAATCACGAGGCCGCCCGATGTTGTTCCAAGCGTGTAGGTGTACCTTCCGTCCCCGGCGGGTGCATACATATCGGAGAGGAACTCATTAATGGCTTCGTCCATAGAATAGGTACGGCAAAACGCACCAATTAGGCCCCTCTTTGCGTAAGGGTCCTCCTGCTTGTCAACGGCGCTCTTGATGCGTTCGTTGCTGGCGCTGGCTGTAGGCCATTCGGACACGTTCCTCCAGTCTGTGTAGGTAGCCAGCACCGCGTCAGCGTCAAGCCATTTCCCATCTTGCACCTCGCAGTAGAACTCGATATCCTTAGAGACGGAAGGCCAGAACATAAGTCGGTTTGTCTCATAAGTTGACTGGTCAAACAGCTCTATGTTCAGCACCGAGGCCACACGGCGGGCGATAGGCTCGTACTCTTCGGGTGTGACCTCACGGCTGAGCGGTATGATAAGCCTGTGTCGCGGGTTCTCGGCCGTGCTCTTGTGCGTAGCGTGTATAACGGCCGCGCAGTCGTACAGCATCGTGAAATTGTACCAAAAGTCCTTAGTAGAGAAGTCAACGTCAAGGGTAAGCAGCTGGCGGTACTGAACAGCCTCCTTAGAGCGTCTGCCGTTTAGAAGCCGCCCGCCAACATAACCGCCGCAGTCCTTTATCGCTGACTGCTCGGCCTTGCTGGCGGCCATGAACTGCGAATGAGTCTCTCCCGTTACTAGGGGAGTCGTTAAGCGCTTTACCAATTCGGACCACAGTACCTTCTTGTTGGTCCAAATCTTGGAGTTGGCCCTAAGGGCCTCGCTGATTTCGAGAGCCCCGTCATTTTCAATGTTAATTGTTGCCATTTGATATGTTAGTCCTTTTTATAGTAGTATGAGGTGTAGCCGGCGGCGTTAAGTGGAAGACCTTCAGCCCAATCCGGCTTCTGAGTCATTACAGTTATCATCTTGTCCAGATGCTCGTCCGGAGTATCATCAGGTATCTCAGCGATTTCTTCATCGTGGACGTGCATGACAACAGGGAAGCCAGCGGCCTCTGAGGACATCATCGAAAAGCCTATCAAGTCCCGGCTCACCGCCTGCACTATGTTCTCAACTAGCTTTCCCCCGTGCGTGTCTATAGGACCCCAGACTTTCGTTTCCTGGTTCAGCCCCTCGTAAGTAAGTTTGTAGCCGCGGGCGCTGTCCTGAACTTTAGGGTGGTAGTAGAAGAGTTTGCGGTCGCTCGGCAGCTTGATAGTCATAAACTCCCCGTTGCAGTTAAATTCCAACTTGTCTATTTTCACAGGCCGGTGATACCTCACGGCCTCGATAGCCGCATTGCCCACCGTTTTCCAGAGCTGGACGATTTTAGGGTTGGCGGCTCTCCAAGCGTAAACCGACTCTTGCATTTCACGTTCGGTCAGTCCCATAGCCTCACCGCCCATCTTCTTCATAGCCTCTACGCCGCCCTGATAACCCAGGGCGAGTTCAGAGACCTTTCCCTTCTTTCTGTAGTCGGAATCTTTTGTAATGGCGCTAATTGGAACGCCGAACATTCGGGAAGCCGTAGCCTCGTATATTTTCCCGTCACCACGGAATACCTCCAAACGCCACTCCTCATTGGCCAGCCACGATATAACGCGTGCCTCGATAGCCGAGAAGTCAGCCACACAATAGCGGCCACCCGCAGGCGGGATAAGTGCTGTACGTACGAGCTGGCTGAGCACGTCAGAAATGTCGCCGTACTTTTCAAGGATACCGTAATAGTCCCTTCTGCGAACCATATCCCTAGGGGTGTCAATGTCGCCGTCAGCGAAATGGTTCTTCGGCATATTTTGCAGCTGTATGTGCCGTCCGGCCCACCTGCCTGTGCGGTTAGCACCATAGAACTGGAATGTGCCGTGTGCCCTGCCGTCCCCACACGTGCAGTCCAGCATAGCCTTATACTTCTTCAGTGAACTTCGGCCGAGTTTCTGCCGGTTCTCCAGCACCTTTTTCAATTCAGGATACCGCTGAGTAGCCTCCAAGCCGAGTATGATAGAAACCCCCTCTTTGTCCAGACAGCCCGACTCGAACAATTCTTTGCTTGTACCGGTCAACTTGTCTCTGTCTGCATCGGTCAGTTCTGCCTTCAGTTTGTCGAAATAGTTGGCTTCGTACCAAGACTTCAACTGTGGTACCGAGTTCGGGTTGGAAAGTCCGGACAGCCTTCGAGACTCCTCAATCAGTTCGGTAGTGTACTTTTCCGATAGGTAAATCGCGCTCTCAGCGAGTTCTGTATCAATCCCAATACCCCTGTCGTTAACGCCCTGGTCAAATGACCACAACTTACGTTCAAAGTCGGTAAACTGCGCGTACCCTCTCAGCCGGTAATAGATTTCACGCTCTGAGAGCACATCGTATTTGTTGTACTCTTTATACATTTCCCACTTCTCGGGGGCATGTTTCGGGAGGTTTCTGTACCTCCCTCCGTTTATCTTCGTTGGCGGGCACGGACAAGAAAAATACTTAATCAAAAGTTTCCCCGACGAGAGTTTCTTGTCTGTCAAGTTCAGCACTTTGGAAACCTCGTCAAGGGAAAGTGGCAAACCGCAGTACGCCGACATAATCATGGTATCAAGCCAATCATCCGGAGTAGTCTTGAAGCCGAGGTGCCCAAACGCGAGACGCTCGAATACTGAGTTATGCGCTACCTTCTTTATTGATTTATCGGTTAGCGCGTTCACGAACCTTTCGGGCAATTTCTCACCGCTGGCCAAGTCTATAATAGTCACCTCCTCGTTATCGAAGGCATAGCCGACGATTAGGACCTCGAAGTCGAGGCTGTCTTGATACTTGTACGCACCGCAGGACTTGATGTCCACGGAGCTATACGTTTCTACATCTATGAACAATAGGTTTGCCATACTGATTATTAACTCATTGAGGTGTCAGGGCCGGTCTCAAACCGGCAATCGCTGTAAAGCGCAAGCCCCTATAACTTCACTGACACTGTAGGGGACTAACTCCTACAAATGGTAAAACTAGATTAAGTCCCCGCCTGTGTAAGAGTTGTCGCCACCGAAGTCGGCCTCTGCACTTGAGCCGCCTCCCAATGGCTCTCCGTCTCTCAACTTCTGAAGGTTGCCGAGGCCGCATGCAATGCCCTTGCTTGTGTCCTTATTGTACGCGTAGAAGTTGACTGTCGCTCTTCCATACATACCCGAGTAGATTTCAGTTGGGTCGATGATTTCTTGAACGTTTGCGTCCACTACGCTAGGCTTGCGAACGCTCGATGCGTTTATGAAATAACAGCCCTTGTAGGCCTCGTCGTCGAATTTCTCTTTATCCCCGTCACGGAGAAATGCGCCCTTAATCATTTCTTTAGGAAGCTGTTTACCATTTCGGGTAAACAGCGACTTGTTAGCGGCGATGCAAGCATCAATAGCCTTGTTCATCGCATTGATAGTTGCCGTGTCGGTCTTTTTGATTATGAGCGACACGCTGTACTTCTCACGACCGCCGTCTGGGCCAGCCTTTGGGGTTACTACACTGAGGTACGAAAAACGGACCTCTCCTGTCAAAACTTTTGTACTCTGACTCTGTTCCATCGTTTTTTACGTTTTTAACTTGTTAGACATTTTTGATTTGTACGCGACAAAATTAACTACATTTTCTCTGTTTAGAAAATCTTTTCGCTTTTATTTTATTTTCGCAGGTTACTTCCTAAGTAACTCATACCAAATTCTTTAGGTCCAAAGCCCGAAGTCCAGGCGCTACCCATTTCAAGGGACTTCACCTTCTCATAAATTCTTTCTTGTTCCATTTTTTTATAGTTTAAAAAGTATCGGGGGATAGTTGGGAATCGAACCCACTTCTCAGGTACTCCGCGTACCCGCGTATATGCCAATATACCATACCCCTATGACCCAATAGGATAATCGCGTACCCAATACGGGTTCATAAGTGTTACGTGTGCGATGGCTGTACATAACAGGTCATAACTTCATTCGGACATCTTCGCGATAAGAGTTTCCCCATTAGTTTATGCCCACCAGGTGACCCATCCGACCACCCCGCAACAATCCCATTTTTTTATTTACTCGCCGGCGTAAAGTCGTTTACGGCATCCTCCAACCCGATAGCCGGTCTTTTGTCAGTCGCGGGCACAAGAGTTGGCGCGCCCTCTGGCTTAACGACCATCTCGCTGAGCATAGCGTCAAAATTCTTTTTGCCCACGAGCTTCTGAACTTCAGTTATGCCCTTCAGCTTCATGTTGTAGATTTGGTCGTCAGATATCTCTGGGAAGCAGTCCTTGATTGCCGTAGCGACCACTGTTTCGTCCACCCATTTGCGCATGGTGTTCGCGTGTACCAGCTTATAGCCCGGCCACACCTTGCCGTCCACAACGGCCTTTTCCTGCGCATATTTCTTAACGGCTTCAACCCACTCTGAAAGTTTGTCGGCCGTATTGAGCACCTCCGCCACCTCATCGTCGCTAAGGAGGAACGGGTCGGCAAACTCCTTCTTCAGCAACTCGGCGTTTTCGTTGTACTGTGCGCGGCACTTGGCCTTAACAGCGCAGAACTTGCACCAGGCGCCCGTCTTTAGCTCGCCCTTGCCCTCGAAGGCCAGCAGGGCTGCCGGACGGGCCACCTCTTCGGCCCATTTGTGGAGGTCCTCAACGCTGATACTGAATGTGCTTATGTTGTCTATGCGCGGCTGCACAATGGTAATGACAACCTTGTCGATGTCATACGCCAGGTCGTACTTTCTAAGTGCGCCAAGGCCATACAGCAGTCCCTGCGGGTTCCACTCAGCACTAACGGGCACTCCTTTGCCATACTTAAAATCAATGACCTCGAGAGTTCCGTCAGATATGACACAGCAGTCAGCCGTGCCAAAGCTGTCAGGCACGTATTCGGACAGGTCAAGCCACTGCTCAACCTCGCAGACAACACACGAGTTGTTTGCGGCGTGTTGGCCGTACAGCCCCTTGATATAGTCGCTGTAGTACTGACAGTAGTCCATCATTTCGTCTTTATAGAGTTCCTCATCCTGCACTTTGAAAATGCCTGCGAGAAACTCATCATCCGTGATGGTGTGGCACACGTCCCGTAATACAAAGAGCTCAGCAATTTCGTGAGCGAGTGTGCCTTCCTTTGTAAAAGCGGTGTCCTCCCGTGGTCCCTCGGCCTCCTCCAGCTTTGCGGATGGGGGACAGTTTATCCATCTGTGGGCTCCCGAGGCGCTTAGGAGCGCGTGTGCTCTCGTAGAGTGTTCCACTATGTCCTTCGCATCTTTCGCACCTGACGGCTTTTTTATTCGCATCGTTTTCGTCATTTTCAAGTCTTCTTAAATCACCCTTTAATTTAATAATCTGAAAGCGCAGTGCCCACATGGTGAGCACCCGCTTTTTTGCATTTAACCTAGAGGCCCTTGACATAATCGTAGAACTCAGGCCACTTTTCTTGAGGAAGGAGCATTACTTTCTCTACGCCCATCTCCGTTAACTTGGCCTTAATCTCGTCCCGGTGGTCAGCCGCCTTCTCACCGACAACGAGGCGGAGCATATCAAGAGTCACCTCTGCCTGGGCAGGTGCAGCGGATTGCGCCGGAACGGCGGTTTGCGCCGGAGCGGCGGTTTGCGCTACAGGCTCTTCTGTCTTAGCCTCCGCAGCTGGGGCGGCGGCCTTCTTGGCGGTTTCCTCAGTAGCAGAGGTAGCAGAAACTTGGTTTGCACTTGCGAGGCCCTTGATAAGGCCCGCTACAAAAGACTTGCTGTCCTCGGACAGCTCAATTCTTACATTTACGTTGATATCCATATTGAATAATGTTAAGTTCTTTTCTTGCCCGGCAAAGTTACGCCCTTCTTTTTAAAGGGCAAAACTTTTCGGTAATTATTTTCTTACGATTTTCGCCTGCTCGTTATAGGTCTTCCAGTCGGTCGGGATGCTCCAGCCGTGCTTCCTTAGCGCCGGTCCGGCCTTCCTCCGATTGTAGTCAAAAAGCAGTGTCTTGTAGGCCGCGGCCTCGGTTGAGTCGTTAAACGCCTGGTACTCCTTCGGAGTTCCGCTAAGCGTCATTATCAGCAGTACGTACTTCATTCTGTTGCGGTTTTAAGTCTGTGTGGTTCACCCACACGGTGTAAAGACCCCTCGGACCCTTCTCAACGTACGCCGAGGTCTTATGGGCGCGCTCGTTGTGTGCCTCAGCCCGAACCTCTGCGAGTGTTCGGCTCTTGGTTTTAAAAATCTGTTTTGGGTATTTCATAGGTTTGCTATTTATGATTTGTATCTCCTTTCGTTTATCTTGACGAGCATTTCAGTAAGGAGTTCTCCTAACTTGTCCAAATCCGGCTTTGATAACTTTGACACGAACTTTGACACGAACTTTGACACGTCAATAGGCCCCGCGCCGTATATTTTAATCAGTGTGTCCGGGTTTTCGCGGATGAACTCCCGCTGTTCGTCCCTTCCTGAGCGGTACCCGGCACGCCAGATGTCGCTTTTCTCGTCGTTGTTCTTTTTGACGCCACACCCTCCAATTTCGGCGTATTCGCAATACCCGCCGTAGCAACAGCTATCGCACGGGTCGTACTCATAAGGACTATTGAACTTTTTCGACATGTGCTTTGTTTGTTTTATGCCCCCGAAGGGGCGATTATTAAAATTCGTTTGAGAGAATCAAAGACTTAATGAAGAACCATAGTTTGTTATCATTTATGATAAGTACCTTTTCGCCATCGTGTTCCAATTCATCATAAAGATACTCGATTATGTTTAGATGCCTAAGTAGCTTATTATATTGAACCTCGCTTATTTGCATTACCTGAACTATACAGGTGTTTCTGATTTTGTAAGTCATACGCTTTGTTTGTTTTTGTTTACACTGCAAAGTTAGTAAACATTTTCTAATTAGCAAACGATTTACTAATTTTTTTTTCGCTGAGATAAGATTTTTTGTATGGGCCTAAAAAGCAGAACGGATGGCCTCCCGGCCACCCTCTCCGCTACTTCAAGATAAAAAAAGATTTTTAAACATGCAAGAATAATAAAAAGGACTGCCCTCTCGGGCTGCCCTTCTCACTCAGTAACAAACAGTATGAAACACATTTCTAATACCTTCCGCTCGTGGAGACGGACTCGAACCGCCACTTCCCTGTCGCCGACCGGGGTTCTTCCATTAAACTACCCACGAATAACCCGGGGGCGCACCCCCGATAATACAAAGCACATTTCCAGCCGGAAGGGGGAGAACGCTATACCGCCGCCCCAGGACCCGGCTGATTTGAAATTCACGATGCAAAGTTAGCGATTGTTTTCAACTCTGCAAATTATTCGGGCTGAAATTTTCCAAGCCCCTTATCTTTTCTTCAACCTCCTCGAAGGTTGTGTGGTAGTACTGCATCGGTATCTTGCCCTCATCCCTCATGTCGAACTCGACACCGTGCTCCAGCGGCCGTATCCTCACGACCTCTCCGATGTTTATCAGGTCGCCCTCGACCTTTATGAACTGCACAGCCATTTTCTAACGTTTTAATTATCCTTTGAAATACGGTGCCCCGCGTTTACTCATCATCGTCCGTTGATATCAGAAGCGATGAGATGATAACGGCGAACAGCACCCCGAGAACCACCGACAGGCGGCCGTCAATTTTAGCCGTGTCAGAACTATGCCCACCATAGCAATTATGATAAGTGATATGACGACACTGTTGCTCAAATGCTTATTTATCTTCATATTCGTCGATTACCATTCGTATTTCTTTAAATCTCAGCTCATTCATACTTTCTCGGGCCCGTTCAAGGTCATAGAACCAATAACCAGGAACATTGTTCCACCATAAAAATCCAAGAAATCTTTTTTGACAACGATATATATATATATCAGGGGTCTTGTACTTTGTTTCCTTTATTATTCTGTACTTTTTCATGACTTACGATTATTTAAATAGTAAAAGATTAATATTCCAATAAAGCCGCCGATAAGGCCGCCAATAAAGTGGATGATTATACACGTAAATAAATCCATGCGCTGTTTGTTTTTATGATTACGCTACAAAGTTAGTAAACATTTTCTAGTTAGCAAACGATTTACTAATTTTTATCATTGTTTATATTTAAATAAGCGCCGCTGAGAAAAATGCTTTACCTTCTTCACTTTCCCTCTTTTGAAATCGCCATTACTATCAACATAGGCTAAATACATATAATCGTTGTCAAAGTCTATAAAGACCATTCCATGCCTCTTTAAAAGAGTATATTGAGGCAGCCCATGTTCAATGGCACAACTGCATCCGTGATACAGCGCTTTTTTAATAACTTTAGTCTTTAACTTTTTCATACAATCTAATTTCTATTGTTAAACACTTGCCAAATAAGATTGGCTATTCTTCGATAAGTGGCTCTTCCCACTCGCCGTGGTTTCGACGAATTAGCACACCTTTTTCGGCGGGCTCATTTCTAGTGTCTTCAAAATAAACAGGAGGGTACGGATAAACCGAGTCAGTGCCGGAATGCCCCCATTCTCTGTGTTCCTCCGGACAATCCCGCAACCAATCGGTAAGCTCCTGATTAGTCATGCGTCTAGTCTTGACCTCCTCTTCAATGAAAAGGTCATACTCGCGGAGGTCTTTGCATTCATGTTTGCCATTATCCTTATAGTAAAATACGCGTTCAAATGTATCTTCCATAACGGCCGCTACAATAGGCGTGTCCGGACGTTTTAAATTATAGTCCAAAATTCTTACCGGTTGTTTCTTTCGGGTTACAACTTTTGCGCCCGCTTTGGCTCTTTCGATGTCAAATGGAACTTTCTTTGTTTTCATTTCTCCTCCTTTCTTTTAACAAGAATTATATCGTCTCTGAAATCATGCCATTCTTCTAAATAGATAGGGTTGCCATCTTCATCTGAACCATCTTCATACTCAGAACCGTCCAAAATGCCTGTTCCTCGTACATCCAATGTTACTGAATGATTTTCTTCATCAATGCTCTTTATTGGAACTTTTTGTATGAAATATTTGCAATTATATCCGTCATAAAAGGCAAAGGCAACTTCATCACCTACCTTTATTTCGTTTCCGTATTTGTCTTTCATTTTTCCTCCTTTTCATATTCTGAAAAATCAGCCAGCAGTGCTGCCCAAAGAGCCTGCGGGTTAGCAAACAGCCTGTCCACATCAAATTCCTTCGTGACTGCCTCGCACCAGTATGGCGAGAAGAACTCTACCGAGTACTTTTCCTGAAAGTCTGATGGAACGTCTGAACCGCCTTTAATCAGAAAGCCCTTCACTGTTCCCTTCGCCATCTCGTTATTGTCTAGGAAATAAACGGTGGCACCAATATCGAATTTTGTTTTAATGTTCATTCCTTTAAAATTAATCGTTATACATATTTCGCATCATCCGTAGCCAGTCCTCACAGACTTGTCTGTTTGAACTTCTGCATCGGGTTCGCTTGCCATAATAGTTGAACTCCGCAACCCGCCGCTCCTTCCAGCATCCGACACGGCCAACCCCCTGCCTGTAAGACCATCCCGCGCGTACCTTTTCCCGGTACAGGCAGCCCTCGCGGTATCGGGGCTTCCTTGCTTTCTTAACGGCTTCCTTACGTATCTGTTTGCGGTTCTCGCTAAGCAGTTCTGCACTTATCCTTTCAATCTTCATCGGGGTCCTCCCTTCCTAACAGTTGGCACAGAACCTCGAACGCCTTATTGCCCCTCGAAACGGGTGGCTGCTTGAAGCCCTTGAACACGGCCGGACGTTCGCCCTTGCTGTTTGGTTTGCCGAACTCGTAATCCACATCGAGCGAGTCAGGCACCTGGTGAATGAAGCTTAACGTGTCAAAGTAACCGAGCCTGGTGGCCGCCTTTACGACCTCAACGGGGTCACACTTTATCGTCCTAAAGGGTGTCCCGTTAACGTCACCCAGAACGCTTACATTGAGTTTTCCTCCCCAGTAGTTCTGGGCGAAGAAGTCGCACAACGCACGTGCCATCATCTGCGCGCCCCCTACGATAACTTTATCATATTCATTTATTTTGTACATCTTCTTGCAATGTTCCTATTAGTTCAACGATTATAATTTGTTTATGCTGCAACCGCAGTGTATCAAGAGCCCGAAGCATCGCCAGTTGTGCCTTCTGTACGTCGCGCCTCTTGATGTGTATCTGCTTGGTCTCGTACTTCCCATTAGCCGGGTCGTGAAACTTAACCTCGTATACGTACGTTTTCATCGCCGTCTCCCTCTTTTCGGTTTGCTCCTCAATGCGCTGTTTTCCTTTATGGCTACGTCCACGGCATCGTAGTCGGTACATATCGCATACGATAAAGTATCGTGCAGCCAGCACTTGCCGAGGTCCTCTCCGTATGCTTCGAGGCAGAATCCCCTCGCCCCATTGTTGTAATGCACCAGCGTAGCCCCGTCAAACTTTGACTTCTCTACTTTGTCCACGGCCAGTGTCTCAACGCTGTAATCGGAAAAGCACACCCTGTAGAGCGTGTCCCCGGCCTTCACATCCTTAAATGCTTTCATACCTTTATGCTTTTACATTATTGACTCTGAAGTATAGAATGACTTGGCCCTCTCGTAGTTCACCCGAGCCCTCTCGAGTTCCTCCGAGGCCTTCTTAAAATTCCTCTCGGCTGCCTGGAGTATAACCTCGGCGGCCTTGTAGTTCTCGTACGCGTCCGAGCCGATAAGGCGGCCCTTCTTCATCGTGCGCTTCGTGAAGCGCGCCCTGATTTCCTCGCCCTCAGAGTCAATCTCCCCAGAGATGTGGAGGTAGGGGCAGGTGGTCGTTTTTGTGTAGACCCTTACGCTGTCCCCCACCGGCGCCTCAATCCTGTACTGCAAATTCCTCTGCTGGCGGTTCACTATTACGCGCTTGATGCGCCCTACGATGGTGCGGCCGCCAACTATGCGCACTCCGTAAGCCCCGGTCTCCGGGAAACTCGCCATACGCCCGACATTGTCGGCCACGGCGGCTATCTCCGCCTGGATGTCCTCCTCCGACCACACCGAGCCGTCAATCGGAGTCCCGTCCGGGTTAAGTTTCAAGTGCCGGTAATTCCTCACACGCCGCTCCAGCTCGGCCAGCTCGTCGAGGATGCGGAGCGCCTTGCTGCCCCACTTCTTAACGAGCCTGCGCCCGTCATCCAACTTGATGCCAACAAGCGGCACCTTAGTCCCGTCATGGGCCTTTCCCGACAAGACGGATACAACGGTCCCAGGCTCCCAGTTCGTGCAGTTAAACGGAATGGCGAAGCACCGGTGGTGGAGCAGCTGCTTTTTCAGGTCGGCGAAGTCCTCCGCCTGGCCCCCAGTGCCTTCCGTCAGGCCCTCCCTAATTTCCTCAGCCCCCTTTGAAAATTCCTGGCCCCCTTCCAAATTCCTCTGGTCCCCCTCAATTTCCTCAGCGGAAGCGCCAATTTCCTCGGTGGGGGTGCCCGCCTTCTCGGAGCCCTCGAAGGAGCGGAGAAGTTCCTCAATGTCTGTTGTCATAATACCATATCTATTAATTTGTTGATGCTCGCTTTCGTTACCTCCTCCATGATGTTGGAGATGGTTTCAGATACGCGGACGCGCACCCACGTCTCGCCGTCTATCTCGGTGACGGCAACCTCCTCGCCTCTCAGGCGGGCGGCTATCGCCTTGGCCAGCTTTCCGGCCTCTGGCCCGTCAATAGAGAAACTGTACAGCCCCTCCACCTCAAAGCCGTCGTTAACATGGGCGTTATACGCGCCCTTTGTTTTGCCGATTAGGTCAACTAAATCGTAGTACTTTATTGCCATACTGTTGTTGTTTTTGTTTTCGTTGGTACAAAGTTAAAAATATCTTTAACCAATAGCAAATTATTGGGCTATTATTTTCGCAAAACATTCTTGCACCCGTCCCGTATTTCCACCGTGGGGGTCGGCCAATTTCCACCGTGGGGGTCGGCCAATTTCCACCGTGGGGGTCGGCCAATTTCCACCGTGGGGGTCGGCCAATTTCCACCGTGGGGGTCGGGGCAAATTGGGCCGCCCGAAGGCTTCCCGCGGCCGCCGTCCGAAGTCCTGACCATAACAGCCATAACAGCCATAACAGCCACAGCAGCCATAACAGCCACAGCAGCCACAGCAGCCACCACAGCCACCACAGCCATAACAGCCACAGCAGCCATAACAGCCACAGCAGCCACAGCAGCCATAACAGCCACAGCAGCCATAACAGCCATAACAGCCACAGCAGCCACAGCAGCCATAACAGCCATAACAGCCACAGCAGCCATAACAGCCACCACAGCCACAGCAGCCATAACAGCCATAACAGCCACCACAGCCACAGCAGCCATAACAGCCATAACAGCCATAACAGCCACCACAGCCACAGCAGCCACCACAGCCACAGCAGCCATAACAGCCACAGCAGCCACAGCAGCCACAGCAGCCACAGCAGCCACAGCAGCCACAGCAGCCACAGCAGCCACAGCAGCCACAGCAGCCACAGCAGCCACAGCAGCCACAGCAGCCACAGCAGCCACAGC
>Ga0326511_10002747_pt1 | contig 14227 bp, 15 predicted proteins | sample 0_2496_0518_D_FD_203701 | JGI IMG/M metagenome (GOLD analysis project Ga0326511, IMG submission 203701) | Bovine rumen microbial communities from UC Davis, California, United States - 0_2496_0518 | ecosystem: Host-associated > Mammals > Digestive system > Stomach > Rumen | place: USA... | reverse complement strand
TACCAAATAAGGTAAACACTCAATATACTCCTGTTTTAACTGTGAAGGTTTCAATTTAATATACGATTGATAAGCAACACTTTTAGGTTTACGTCCTTGCAATATATCCACTTTGGATTCTGACATTCCAGCTTCAATTAACTGTGTGGCATGATACCTACGAAGCATATGTGCAGTAAACCTTGAATATTCACCATTCTTACCTAAGTCTAGTTTATCATTTGTTTCCTTGAATAAATCACTTAAATACTTATGACTTATATCAAATAATGGTGAATCAAGTGTTAAATGTTCACGGCTTAGAAGATATTGTACTATTGCGGTAGTGGATTCATGACTGTTAAAAGTATAATATATCTGGCCTGTTTTCTGCCGTTCCTCATTATTCCAGTAACCCACCACATCATCTTTATCCTGTAGGATATGTAATGCTAACGGGATATCATAGGTGTTATGATATTCAATTGTTGCAGTTAGAAAATCTTCGACGGTTAACTTTAAAGCATCTGATTTAGCCATACCTGTACTGGACATGAATAGTGTGATTGCTTTGAGTAATGGATTTTTCACATTGATACATAATTTCAGAATGTCCCGATTGACTAATTTATCCGGATCTATAGGTATACTGTGAGTGGATTTTTTAGTGCTAAAGTATGGTAATGTTTCAATGGTTAATTCATAATGTCTGAATATTGCCAGTATTCTGTTTAGGTGTTGTTTTGCAGTATTGGTTTTATAAGTATTGTATAAGTGTATTCTGAATTGAATTAGCATTTCCCGTATGGTTTGATTTTTCCAGTTAATGTTATTGTTTTGTTCGTTTTCAACCAGGTAAAATAAGTTGGGTAGTTTCATGTGTGTGAATTCTTCGAATATTCTTATGCTTTGGATGTATGCATATTTGGTGTTTTTACTGCTTCCTCTGTCTGTTATGAATTTGTTAATTATATCTGTGGTGTTCATAGTGTTTGTTTTGTCTTCCATTATTTAATACCTCTTTGTGAGAGCATGTGATAAGTAATCGGAAGATATTTTTATAAAGTGATAATTAATATTTATAATAATATCTTCTACTTTTATGCTTGATAGTATTAAATATTATTGCTTATTGTTTATAATGGTTATTGCATATATAATTATTGTTCGTAATGTTTGAAACGAACAAATATTTTTATCTTTTTTTCAGGATTAACCTTTGATATTCCACATCAATTTCAAACCTGTCACTAATAGGGTATGTGGTATTTTTTGGTGTTTCGAATGTGACAGTGTAATCTTCAGGTAGTTTATCACATATCTGTTTTAATGTTTGTATTGTTAGTTCAGCCATATTATTAATTATTTTATTGTTCTGGTATAAAACATATTATTATAACACTTGTTATATTTATGCAGCTTAAAAAAAAATAGACCAGGAACAATTAATGTCCCTGATCCATAGTGAATTACCAAATTTTTACTCCACAGATCCAAAAGAAAAAAATTATGAAAGGTCACCAAATTTCATATTTAATGGTATAACGTAGGAAAAATTGATTAAATAAAAATTATTTGGTTTTACATCAAGGTTTCACATTCTCTGCTACTCAACTGATGGTTTTTTCTGAATAATAGACCTATATCATCGTAAAAAAAAAGCTATGGTAATTGAGATTTAATAAGGTCCATTTCTTTTTTAATTTTTAATGCTTCATCAGTTAGACAAGCATGTTTTTTTATTTTTGAATATCGTTTTTCAAGATTTCTTAAACGAGTTTCTTGAAATACTTTTTGTTGCTCTGGAGTCATAATGGTCTAACTGCATAATAATTAATCTTACGATTCAACATTGCATGATCTAATTCATCAGTTGGAATGCTGAATATTCCCTTTGTTGGATCATAAAGTCTGTATTTTCCAGTTCGGGTTATTCTGTCTATGTATCCGTAGTGTCCGTAATTATCCAAATATTTTAAAGTAGGTGCTTTTATGGTATCGAAATGACTTATAACACCATAACCTTTATTCTTTGCTTCTTGAACTCCTTTTGGATTTCTTGGAATGGCAAAAACATCATAACCTAACTTTTTTGCACCTGCAATCATATCTGATGGTGAAGTTCCGTATTGACCTGTATTGAAATATTTTGCTATGGTATTCTCATTAATGAAATGACCAAAGTTCTGTATTGCCATATTGAATGATGCACAGGCACATTGATATTTATTATCCTGATAATTCATAACAACAGGTGTTCTGTTTTTACCTATGTAGGTTACTTTTGCAGGTTTACTTCCCCAGTTAAATTGATATAAATTGTTCTGGTTCAATATTCCAAAATATTTCTTTTTTGTTGGTTTGTAGGTTTTACCATTAGTGGCTTTAATCTTAATCCTTTTTGGTAATCCATTACCTTGAATTACTGATTTATTCATAGTGGAAATTAACTTTTCCACTTCAGATTGTTTAAATTGAATCATAATTAACCAATACCTTTTTTTTAATTAACTCCATTTTAATTTTTATTATTCGTTATATCTCCTTATTATCCATTTTTCATTGACTTCAAATACATTGTACTCTCGAGTATTGATACTATCTGAGTCCCCATGATAAGGATAGTCAAATCCATAATATATATAATAATATCCCTCAGGCACTTTTAATTGTAACTCTCCATTTTCTATCTCATATCGTTTACATAAATCACTAATATCCCTACCATCAAAAGCATAACTCTCACTATCCATATTTATTCCCCAAGGTATGGGTTCGCCGGTTTGACTGTGAATTGCTCTGAATGTAACTATTTTTCCAGGTGTGAGTTTATCATTTACATAATCTAATACTTCATCAATACGATCATTTAATAATTTTCCTTGTCTGGCAGACAATACTAACATGGAATCATCAGTATTTAAATCATCCGCAATTTCATTTTTATTAACTAAATATCCAGTATGTGCCTCACTATCGCTATTGTGATTGTTAAATTTCTCATGTATATTGTTAATGAAAGTATCCAGTTTCTTTTTAAGTATATTATCCATAAATTAATCAACTCCATTTTATTTTTTTTTAAATATTATCATTCACATAATCTAAAATCATATTTATATCAGGAACATGTGATAATGCGTTTTCCAATTCAGCATGACTCACTTTACTATCTAACTGTTCCAGTAAATAAGAAAAAACATCCTCCGAATCATCACTAATTGGAGTAATGTCCTGAGTGTAACCTGACTCGGCTAATTTAATTCTAATCTGATTAGTAGTTATGCGTATTTCATCTTTAACTCCATATGCACTTATTTTGAAATAATTACCCTTCAACACTGCGGATGGCAGTACTACTGAGTTATCATCTTCAATTATAAACAGACGATTATTGTCTTTATTATCTGTTATAATACAATATTTTGTTTTATCTGCCCAGTCATCTGTATTGAAGTTAAATAATATTTTCAGGTAATTGTGGCTTCTGTTTGCAAGATAACTGGTTTCAGTTATTTCTAATTTTTGATGTTTAATGTTTAATTTAATCATAGTTTTAAAATTCTCCATAGTTTTTTTAACAGATTACAATATAAAAAATCTGTTAAAATGAAATTTTAATTTTATAATTTAGATGCTCCAGTAGTTAATTACTGGATTTCCGACTGTTTACACATAATTTAATTACCCCCTCTATTTTGCTAATTGTAAATCAACAATATTAGATTTTATACTTTACATTTAATCACCAGATATAGATGCACTGGCGTATTTATCATCACCGTCAAAAGTCCAAGTATATGAAGTACATTTGCCCGCCAACCTGACACTTTGCCAACTCGTAGCACTTGAGATTATTAATCTATTTCCATTAGGTGTGCTTAACTTAAGTTTTTTATCTCCGATGAAAGTACCATCAAGGTCACAAACTAATTTCACAGAATATGTACAGTAATCAGAAAATGGTTGTGGCAGTCTTTCTGCAATGAGTCTTGTAGGTATCTTCACAGTTATTTTAACAACATATACAGAACTGGAGTTATAAGTTTCATCACCATCAAATACCGCTCGCAATGTTGAATACTCACCATAATTAAATCCATCATATGATAAACTATACTCACCATCATTGTTTGTTGTACCCATAACCAATACAGTATTACCCTCCATTAATTTAACTACTTTATCTGCAAGTGTATTGCCCAGCTCATCCTCTAATGTTCCAGTAACAATTAAAGTATCTTGTACGTTTAGATTGTTTGAATTAACTGATTCACTGAGTATGGTATCCAGTTTTCTGACAGTTACTGTGGTACTATCATTCGCTCCTAATACTTCACATGAGTATTGTTTAAATCCTGCCGTTTCTGGTGTATGCTTCAATATGGCAGTTCCGTTTAAATCGGTGCTGACAGTATCAATTAAAACTTTTTCAGTTAAGCCGAATGATTTTTTAATTATCTCATAGAATTTAACTGAATATGTTGATTGTATCACTCCAGTACTGGTTAATTGTGCAGTTAAAGTTAATTCATCACCCATGTTTAAAACACTCTGGTCTGGAGTTAATGTTACATTATAATTATTATTCACGATTTCATGCACATCAAAACTAATAGTGATATTAACATCAAATAATACTACACTATCATTAGTGAAATCAGATAAATCCAAAGGCACACTAGTATTGGGTATTAATGTAATACTGCGTGTATCTGTTGTTTTATAATTGTCATCATCATTATTGCAGATATTTGCTCCGGTTAAACTTTTTATGGTGAATGTTAGAATGTATTTTGCATTAATGAAAAAAGGATTAGTTAATTTAACAGTTAATGGATTATTTTTTAAATGATTATTAATGATTAATCCTTTATTGTTTCTTAATTGGTTTTCAATATTCTCAAATGCGTATTCACCAAAATCACCAATTATAAGTGCATTTTTATAATTTAATGTACTAGTTAATGTTTGTTTTTCACGTAACAAATACACTAATGCATTATATTCCTCAAGAGTTAAAGAATCTTTAATTGATTTTGCATTAATTCCAGGATTATTAAACATATAATTAATATCTTCATTATCAGTTTTGAAATGAACATAGGTCTCTACATTTTCCTGTTTAAGAAATATTAAACAACGTGGATTATCAACTCTATCATCATCATTACTGCTAATAACCGTATCAGTATAAAATAAAGGGCATACCTGATATAAACTATTAGCTATTATTTCTTCAACATGGAATAATTTATTATCAAATATTCCATTAGTTTTATGCAATATTTCCGTTAATGTAGTGTTAAAATTAGCTTTAACAGTTTTATGGAAATGTTTTATTTCATCATTTTCAATATCACTAAAATACATTATTTAATCCATCCCTTCTCTTTCAATTTTAACGTTATTCTTATAAACTGCAGGTTCGCCATTAATAGTATGGCAAACACTCATATTATTATCTTTAACAGGGCTGACCAGTACACAATCATTAATATCTGCATGATAATATCTGCAATAAACACGGCTTTGATTTGTGTTAAAAAATGGTAAAGTATTATGATTGTTAAGATTTGCTCCCAATACATTATTAAATAATGTTTCATTGGATATGCTGATTAATGCAATAGTGAATCCTAAATCAATATTTTCACTGCAAAGATTTGGATAATTGATGTTAAAATTACTATTGCTGATTTCAACTGTACCTTCGATACTGGTTAAGAAACTCGCATAATCAATATCAATATCACTATTATAATTATCATACTCAGCAGTAATATTATCAATACTTAACTCACCATTATGATAAATACTGTGATGACAATTACGAATAATTGAATCATTAATTATAGTATTAATATTTTCACCATTCAATGTAGATAACACACTACCTTTACACTCATCACTAATAATAGCATTATCAAAACTACAATCCTGAATAACAATCTCCGAATCATGACCCTGTATCATTACAGGCGCACCATTCCTAAAACTAATATTTTCAAACTTACAATCCACACCCTCAACAATAAAACTATACAAACTACAATCAATTACATGATCATCACCTTTCAAGTATAATGATTGAGGCACAATTACATTCTCTTCAAGTAAAATATTATTAGTTAACTGAATGCTCTCTGCACCCTCAGACAATAAACCAATTAAAGCAGTATACTCATCAGCTACCGGATAATTTGCATTTAAACGAATTTTATGAGCACTGCTATTAACATACTCAGATTCATTCACCATTACAGTAAGATTAACTGAAGAATCTGAAATTTTATCAGTCAAATCTAAATCAAAACAATAATCATCAAGCGCATCATCATAATTTACAGGTATAATCTTATCATGATATTTTACAGTAATATTCAACTCTGCACCATCAACCAAATCACCATCAGGCAAATAATCCCCATCCACACCTAAAGGCACATGATTTACTTTACCCACAGTTAATTCAGCATTAAGATTAAAAACTAAATCAGTTTTACACACTACTGCAAAAAATGGCATTTGAAGATATCCTGTATTGATTCCGGGATTAATTTCCATTGTTCTGTCAATAATTTCCATATGATGTCCCATATCATAAAATTGCACATTTTGACTCTTGCCTATCTCATTTTTCTTTAATACAATATAATCATTAACTGGCATTTCAAGACATAATCTCCCAAGTTGTTTACCTGAAAAATTATTTAAAACTAAATAAACTACAATATGATCTTCAGAGGTTATTTTATCTAATATATAACCTTCAGGAGAAACCCTCATAGATTGATTATCTATATAATACCTTCCTTTCCAAAGGCTATTATGAATTTCAATAGTAAACTTATGCTTACCAGTTTCATTATTAATTTCATGACTTATGATGCAAAAATCATATAATACATTCGTAAATTCATCTAAACTAATATCGGAAGTGTCAATTTTATATAAGCGATTAATTATTGGAATATTCGCAGTATTAACATCTTCCACTGTTAAAAAATCATTCATACTATCACCACATAATCCTCAAAACTATTATTTAAAAATAATAAAACCCCTGTGCCCATAATAACTGGGGTTCCTCCAACTGTTTCCACATATCTTAACAATTTACCATCCACCAATACATCAACATGATTATTTTCATATACTTTTGATATGGTGCAACGTACTGGAAACGCAAGACCATTAACGGCTTCCATAACAATAGGATTAATACTATTAGATAAAGTATTCTTACCCATTTTATTTTTCATTTTTTCTTTCCTCCCGCACAATACCAGTAAGTTTATCAATACTGAATACTCTACCTCTAATCTCCAAGGAGTAATCCAAACCACGGTCAGTGATTTGATTAAAATATGTATTGAAATCAACTTGCTCTTCCTCTTCAAAAAAACCAGCTAATTGCTGTATAACTTCTGAATCCGAATAAAAATCAGATAAACTCATAACCATTCCACCGCGTTTTCCAATATAAATTTCTTATCTAAAATGGCTTTAGTAGAATCATCAGTCACGCCAAGAAAACCATTATGATTCAAATATGGATTATCACTAACTAATGTATTGTCAGTTGTATCAAAATCATCTCGATAAGTATATAATCTGACATTATACACTGATTTTAAATATGGGATAGTTAACACACCCAGCGTAATTTGAATAATTCTTTCACGATAATCACTATCAGATTCATCCGGTTTACGTTTCACACCATACACTCCACCGTGCAAATCTAAGTATTTGCCAGTAGCAGTGTTTAAAAAGAATTGATTAAACCAGTCTTCCTCTTCTAACTGGTCAAACCATTCTCCCATTGTATTATCAAGTATTCTGCGAACTGGATTATTAGTATCTTTTAAACCACTGGTTGCAGGTAACTGTTCAAATAAAACATCACCAAAATCAGACATTGCTCTATTCTCCTATTGTTTGGTTAATCTCAACAGTGCCTAAAGTTAACAACTCATTTTCATCAATACTAATATCTGCTAAAGCAGTACTGGTATCTGAATCAATTAATTCAACACTAGACACTCCATCGAATATTTCAAAAGCATTAACCAGACTATTAACAATTAAACCCTCACCAATACTTAAACCATCATATGTTAAACCAGTAACATGACTTCCACCATTGAAAAAATCACTGATAAGATAATTTAATTCATTTTCATCTAATAATTCCGTAACAGTAAGATTAACAGTAACATTCAACGGGACACTTACAGGTCGATCAACAGTGAAATGATGATTCAATACATGATTACCTACCTGAGAATACACTTCCAACACATCCGCTAATACCGTTGTTGGTGTCGGTTTAATATTACCATTAACTAATATCTTTTTACTAAAACCCTCGACATCAACAAAATGCACATCATGAACTCCTGGAATGTCATCAGCTAATGATTCATAATAAGGCAAACTACCAAAATCATCACGTCTAACATAATTTAATAAACGCTCACGATATTCTTCATCTTCTTCATAATCAACACCACCAGTAAATGCTTCAGTATTATTAACGCTCAAACCAGATACATTTAAATAATCATCATTAATCATATTCACGGTGCCGATACCGCAATTACCGTCCTCGCCTTCAACAAGACAAGTAACACTAACAGTTGCATCAGTATCTCCAACGGCAAGAACGATTTCACTATCAGTACTGTAATCTAAACCATTTTCAGAAGATACAACAATTGTACCTTCAGGAATAATAATGTCTTCAGATACAGCTTCAGGAATGCTGAAAGTAACAAAACCAGTAGCTTCAGTACCAATATCCCGTTCTAATCGAATGAAAGGATTTGCTCCGTGCTTATCTAACCACTCTCCAGTTGCAGTGTCGGGGAAAGCAATTAAAGCTAACTCATTCTTGTCCTCAAGAATATAATAACCTAATACACTAATCACTTCAAGGAAATTCCTTATCTCAGAACCTTCATTAAAATCAGTTACACGGGTATCTCCTGCACTGCGTTTCAGTGCATAAAAATTAATCATTTCAGTTAGAATATTACTGCGACTAACCTCTTCACCAGTAATATTATAAAAAGTCTCCTCTTCAACAACCATGCTATTTTACACCTCTATTACAGTTCCATCAGCACCTAAAAGGTACTCTAAATTTAATTCAGTATCATCATCAAAATTAACATCAATACTTATCTGTATACTTCCTTTATCAGCATACTCCAAATCAATCGTGAAATCATTATAACGCGGGTCTTGTTTTAAACAAGCCTCTAATTCAATACGCATAAATTTTAAAGTAATATCTCTACGTTTCCATCCAAGAAAACGAGATAATACACTACCATACTGATAATAATAATCATCAAAACTATCCAGTATATTATTTAATCGGTTACGTGTAGCTTGTACCAGATTAGCCTCACCACTGATTAATTCCAAATCACCATCACTGGTTAAATTCCAATTACTATTAATATCAGTGCCTAATTCAATAATATCTTCCATAAAAAAAATACTCCTTTTCAACAATATTTAAATCCAACAACACTGGCAGATTTACTAATTCCTCTCCAAACATTTTTATCATTGCCTGCAGAACCTAACTCTCTATTATTATGATGGCCTCCTGCACCTGCTTGATCACAATAATAATACTTACCATCAATTTCAACACGCACATAAAAATGTCCTGGTTTATGCATAATGTCTGCATCGAGATTTGCACAACGCATCATAGCCACTATTGTGGCTGCACCATCACCACAGTTATGATCTTTAAGTTTCCAAGCACCTTCAAAACCATGTGCTCTTATTTTTTTCATACAATCATATTTACTGTATACATGATGGTCACGATAATAATCATATATTGCAAATGCAATAGGCAATGGGTTATATGGATTGTTACGTTTTTTTAATGCTTTAGTAACTACTTTTTTAATGAATTCTTGGTCGGATTTATTGAATCCTTTAACGTTCTGCAATTTAACAGTCTGAGGCACTGATTTAACTTTAGTTTCACCAGTGCTTCCTTGTGAATTATTAGATGATAATGTATCCTCATATGATGTTTCAAAACTTTTAACATCATCCCGAAACTTTAAAACAGTACTGGGGACGGGGTTAACTTCAATGTCCATTTTAGGATTTTTACCATCATTAGTAATATTCACTGTTTCAACATACCATCGGTTCAATACGAAAGTACCATATCGTGTATAGATACTGTTTAATGCTTTACTGATGACTTCAAAATTAGCTAATTCAAATGCTTCTACTGGTAATTCAGTGAATAACATTTGGTTAGTATGCACCAGTTTTAAGTTGGGATTGCCTAATGGTACTGTGATTTTTGCAGTGTTTAAATCACGTACACTATCAACTATTTTATCCTTTGCTTTAACAGCATCCTGACTTAATTGAGATCTATTATTACTCATAAAAAATAACCCCTCTTAGCATGCTTCTGGATTGTCTCCACCAGCAAGGAATTTAGCCGCCATTTTACTTGCATTACTTGCATACATGATAGGTACTTTCCCTTTAGTGAGAACCTGTAATGGATGTGATATTCCATTGAAACTGGATGGACTGTAATTATCATCGTGTGCACGTGGTAAATATTTATAATATTTTCCACCTTTACGAATGTCACCCCCACCATGCATTCCAATAACTGTACGACTCCCTAATCTTTTCAATTTGTTAGTGTAACTATTATTAGTGACTGTTTCACGGAATACTGCACCATCTGCTCCACCGTAGATACAGAACCATATTCCATTTTTAGGACCCATATAATTTTCAGTATGAGTATTTGGTCCTATTCCCACGATTTTAGTTTTCCACCCATTCTTTTTTAATATTTTAGCTACATCTTTCATGAATTGCATGTCAGATGAACGTCCATTAATATTATCACTGTTTAACCATACTTTCTTTTTAGTACCATAAGGATTACCATTATCCTTTGTTTTATTGGTACTTTTTTTACAGGTTTTAGATGATGATGCTGATGTTGATGTTGATGTATTGGATGTACTGGAATCTATACTGGTTGATAAGTTACCAAAGAACGCTGTTAAATCCAAATTAATTAATGATTCACTACTATAAAAAGTACCTTGTTTCTTTTTATCTGCATTATGAATAGTAACTCCTGTAATGATATTTGTAGTATCAAATTTCTGTGTCACTTCAGATAATTCATTTGCAGTTAATAATAAACCAGTATTCAGGAAATCGTCTTTATGGTATGGTTCAATTTGTATTTGACCATACTTGTTAAAGTAAACATCAATATAAGCACCACTACCATAAACAAGAGTACGTATTGCTTCAATCCAAGATTTATTACGAATAATAATATTTTTCTTTTCAGTCATTGGATTAAAATCAAGAATTGAACCGAAAGCTTTCTGAGCATATTTGTACTTAGATAATAAACCGGATAATACTTTTTTATATATTTTTTTCTGTTTAGAAACATTACCTTTTAAAGGCACTCCTCCCTGTGTTATTAAATATTGTAATACTCTGTGCATTGTTGCTTTGGTGGACACAAGGTCTACTTTTCCTTGATATGCTCTGCTGAAATCTTGACACTGATAATTATATAGCCCAGTATTATAATCATACTCAATATTAATAATTGTACCTCCAAAGCCTTCATGAAGGTTACTGATGATTAAAATACAGTATTGGCCAGTGGTAAGGTCAAGGTATTGTGGTGTGCTAAAAGTAGCAGTTTTGCTCCTGAAATCAGATTCTTTAATAGTATATTTTCCCCATGGAATACTATAATAATTAGTCCAATTAATAACTAAACCGGTTGCACTGGATTTTCGTGCAATGAAAATATATGAATTATTCACTGCATAATTACCAGTTACTTTTTCATTTGTTTTAACAATAGCAGTCAATATCCCTCACCTTTTTTTTATACTTTACATAATGCTTTAAAAGTAGATTTATCCACTTTACCATCTTCGGGCAATACTTTATTAACACCGGATAATTTCACAACAGTAGATCCTTTAGTTTTAGTATTGCTATTAACAATAGCTCCATTTTTAACGGCACCATTAATAGTTTTACTCTTCACATTTTTTTTATTATAATTCACTTGGAATCTTTTAACTGCTTTCATTGTGTCTTTACCATACCATCCGTCAATTGCTCCAGAATAACATTTCTGTTTAGTTAGGATTTTCTGTAAGTATTTAACACATTTAACGGTTTTTTTCGTTTTACTATACACTAAAGTGTTAATGTTACAATCCTTTAATTTACTATTCGCTACTGCTTTTTTAGCATTACTTTTCTTTGCATTCTTTTTATTTTTACGTAATGCTTGTTTAACGCGAGCATTATTATTCTTGAATTTTAATAATGGTAATGGAGTATAAGTAGTGAATTCTAAATCCCATATTGTACTGCCTTTAAAAGTTTGTTTACGATTATTATTTTTTGAGATAATATACTCTCCATTAGGCACGTCCACGGCATCAGTAACAACAGCTAATGGAGTCATATTATTATACCATTCATCCAAAACACTTACAACTGATTTAGAACCCCACATATCAGATTCCTTAATAAGAACAGTGGCTTTAAAAGTAATTCCTCCAGAACCATTACTGAAAAAATGATTATAACGTGAATTATCCTCTTTACGATTTAATTTAGTGATGGTGATGCTCATATCCGGCACTACATTTATGCCATCATCACGAATTACTCTTAAATGTAAATAAGATTTAATATCCACGTTATCTTTACTTTGAAAATCAAGTATTCCTAAGAAGCTCATACTGTCCTCCCTGCAGTTGTATTTTCAAAATCTAGTCTGTCTATTACTGCATCGACGAAACGATTCATACGCTCATCACTATCCATATCTCCATAAAGATTAAAAATAATATCTCCTTGACCCTTTGAGGTTGCAGTTATTATTTTGTTAATGTCTTCATTCATTGTACCATTAACATTATAATCCAAATTAGGATTTCCAAATTTAGTAACAATATTTTTACCTAATAATTCTGCTTGCTTTGCAATATCACTATCCAGTATGGCTTCTTTAGTCCAAGTTAATTCTTGTTTCATTGCTTTAAAAATATCTCCAGGACTATGTTGCTTTAAACCTAGTACGCTAAAAGCATATGTTGCTTGTTCACCTAACCATTTTAATGCTTGTACAATGGGATTACTCATAATAATTTGATATGCCCAATCAAGACAGTTTTTTAAAGCCTGTGGGATTCCATTTATAGCGGATGCAAAATTATTAACTGCATCCATTGCACTTTGCCATAATGATTGTACAAAGTTATCTCCGAATCCTAATGTCTTAGCAATAATATTAATAAATATAGCACCTATCTGGAAAGGCAAGGTTAATAGGAATCCTAATACTCTGAGTATAGTGTCAATAATACTATTCCCAGTTATACTAACATTAGATGGTAATAAACCTCCTAATGTGATAATATAATTCCATAGATTTTGTAATGCATCAATTATCCAGTTAACTGCACCAATAATGGCATCATACATAATTTGACCCGTATTACTAAATACCTGACCTAACCAATCCAAAGCACCAATCAAATTATCCCAAATAACACTCGCCAACCACTGCAAACCCGATAATAAATTATTCACACCATCGCGGAACCATTCCACATTATTATAAGCCCAAATCAAACCTAATATTAATGCGGCGATTGCTACAACAATTAATATGATGGGATTTGCCATGAGTATGCCCCATAAACTGGAAAATGCTCCTCCTAATGAGGATAACGCACCTGAAACAGTACCTCCAAGATTTGAAATAAATCCTATATTTCGGAATTTACTTAATAACTCCCAAGTACCATTTAACTGCATACCGAAACCAGCAACTTGACCTCCAAGGCCAAATAAACTCATAAATGGTTCAAAGGAACCAGACAATGATAAACTTAAATCTTCCCAAGCCGCTCCAAGCTGATCAACAATAGTTTTATGTTCAGCTTCCTCATCAGCCAACTGTTGTAATTGCCCTTCATATTCACCTGTGATTTGAGTAGCATTATCTAATGCTCCAGCTTGCAAACCTAAAGCCTGTTCCAATGCACGTGTATCACCGTTAGATTCTTTTAATGCTTCGGACAATCCAGTTAATGCTGCACGACCTCCACCATATTTTTGAGTTGCTCCAGCAATTATGATTGCTGTTTGGTCTGCATTATAACCTAACTCT
>Ga0326511_10002745_pt1 | contig 14231 bp, 13 predicted proteins | sample 0_2496_0518_D_FD_203701 | JGI IMG/M metagenome (GOLD analysis project Ga0326511, IMG submission 203701) | Bovine rumen microbial communities from UC Davis, California, United States - 0_2496_0518 | ecosystem: Host-associated > Mammals > Digestive system > Stomach > Rumen | place: USA... | reverse complement strand
GCATCCGCAAAAATGAGTTATTTGAAATTATGTTTATTTTCAATGAGTTCTAAAAATTTCAATTTTGCGGATGTTTTAGACCTTAGATGAAGTATTTCTATTTTTTTATAAAGGTTTATCTAATTACATAATTCATAATATATACCTTTTCTCTTATTTCCTTATAAATCAGTAAATAGCACATATTTTTATATTGGCACAGCCTTTGCTCTTACTAGTTTGTCAACGTTATTTAATTTATTCGGGAGATTATTACTATGGTTTTTTTTGCTATTCCTTTAATTATTGTTTTTGGTGGTGTTGCCGGTTATGCAATTGGTTCTTCATGTTCATCTGCCAGGGAAAAAGAAAAAACCAGAAATGCTCAAATTGAGGCTGATAAGGAGGTGCGCTTTTTTAAAAATCTCAAACAAATACAGCAAAGAAATATGAAAAACCGGAACAAACAGGAGTTACGTGAATATTCTAATAAAATCATAAGAACATTGTGGTGGAAGTCTAAATGGCGTGACTGTAAGAATTTATGCGGGAGAGTTGTAAACATATTTAGGTAAAGGTTCTTCGATGTAAATAGGCATTTTTATATGAGGTTATTCTTTAACAGCCACTTTTGGGGAGGATTAGAGCATGCTGAATTTTATAATTTTCTATTGTTAAGTTTTAAAGAAAGACACTGATTATAAACCTGAGGAAATTTATTGTAAGGAGCTGCTTATGCATCATATTGAACAGGAAAACAAAAGAACTGGTCTGGAAATGTTGTTTCAGAAATACGAGGCTGTACGTCAGAAAAACGAGGAACTGCGAAAGCAGATTAATGATATTGCTGAACATAAGATAGAACAGATAAAAAAAGAGACTGAACTGGCAGATCGCACCATAGACTACGATAATCTTCAAAAGGAGCGGAAACTGGAAAGCCTAACAAATAGTTTTTTGAATTCTGATGACTTAGACAGCAGCTGTTTTGCTGAAAGTATGGAATTAATCGACAGTATTTTAAACTCTGATCCTGATGACATATCTCGAAAAACTGTATGTGACTGTGAAAGAGAATGTGTAACAGTAGATGTTGAGGTTATGGATCCTCCACGAGAAACCGATAGGTAATTATATAAATACATAAACATATTATAGGTTTTTATAAAATACTTAACACTTTAAAACAATAATATTGTTGAAATTCATACTGTTATAGATTTTGGCATAGAATCTGCTTATAGATAATACATCATTAAACGAACTTGGTCTAATACTTAAATTTAAGGAGAAAAATCATGACAGCATTTCCATTAACTCTTGCTAAAACTGCCTCTTCACTTTCATTACCAGCTGCTGGATTAAGTTTGGGGGGAGAGCTCATTTCTAATGTATTTGGGTATATGCAGACTGCTGAAATCGAAAAAACCAAAAGAGAGGCTATTAAGGCAGAACGTAATGTAAAACTGGCGGAGGTGGAGGCAAACTACAAAAATAACACCAAAAATATAAACAAGAACTTCCGTATGAAGAATAAAGCCCTGAAAAAAGTTTCTCAAATGGGGATGAAAGCCTTAGAGCAGGGGAAAGATGAAATTACAGCACAATGTATCGAAAAATTAGGGGAGGTTTTGACAAAATAAAATTACTGAAGTTTCATGTTCTGGCAGTTTAAAACATCCGAAAGATGTCTGCCTCTTTTATTTGCTTCTATACAAATACGGGGTTAGTATGGGTAACAATATGGCCGAGCTGCAGACACTTTCTGATTATCTTTCAAGCCTTAAAACCACTGTGTATTTGACCAGTCATACAAAAAGTGCAAGTCTAAAAAATGATAATGTAATCCTTATAGTCAGAGAGGATGATACCGAGCAGAGACTTGAAATAGAAAAGATCAGGCGGCTGGTGATCATTGGCAGAGCAGAGTCAGTTTCCAGTATGGTTCTGTATCGGTTAATGACAAAAAAGATCCCCGTAGACTTTTTAGATGTCTTCTGCAGACCGATAGGTAATTTATTACCTGAGGAGGCAGATCTGAATTCTCTGTGTCTTGCTCAGGAAAAACTGAGCATATCTTCTAAATCCCTTGAATGTGCAAAACAGCTGATTAGAACCAAACTTCATAACTGTAAGGAGATCCTGCGGCGCCGGCTTAGCATGCATTCCATTTCTCCTGACTGGAATTTATTTGATCACATGTTAAAGTATGCTGGGAATATGCGGTCACTTCGCGGCGCTGAAGGACTGGCGGCCAGAAAGTATTTTGAACAGTGGAATGAAACCGTTAAATATTTCACCTGGACTGGCCGCAGCAGGCATCCTGCACTGGACGAAGTTAACTCAGTGCTTTCATTTGGCTATACTCTGCTGCGCAACAGAATTTCTTCAGCACTGCGGGCCCATGGTCTTAATCCAAGGCTGGGTTTTTATCATATGACTCGAGGCTCGCACTGTGCTCTGGCCTCAGATCTAATGGAGCAGTTTAGACCGCTAGTTGATACAGCGGTACTCAGTGCGATCCGAAGAAAAACACTTACTCCTGACGACTTCTGTAAAGATGCCCAGGACCGGATCAGATTTTCATCTCATAGCGGGTTCTCAAAAGTTCTCAGTCTCTTTGAAGAAATGTTCAATGATCAGAAAACAGTCTATCGCTGTAATGAAAGCTCGCAAAACAAAGTTACTAAATCCGTCAACGATCTCCTTGATGACTGTGCGGAGAATTTTGCACTGATGTTACAGGATAGAGTTGAGTACTCAACATGGAGGATTGGCAGTGGAACAGTATTTTCTCATTAGTTATGACATTACCGATAGTAAACTGAGAGGCTTTTTTTTCAGACGGCTTAAAAAGATTGCTGTTCATCTGCAGAAATCGGTATTTATGTATGAAGGCAATATAGAGCGGGTTGCTAAAATTGAAGAGGAATTTAAAAAAAGGCTGACTTCTGAGGACAATGTGCTGATCATGCCTTGCTCCCGCAGCAGTTACATGAATGCCCGAATTTATTCCGGAAAAAAGCCGGTTAAAGTCTTGATTTGACAAAATCAGAGCAGATCTTGCATAGAACAGCGATGATTGTCCCGAATGGAAGTCTGCTGCCGCCATGGCGGGGACTGCCGATAATGCCGGATTCAGGGTGACCTCCCCATGTTCTGCCTGAATAATCCATACTCCGTTCCTGCACCTTTGCCTCAAGCATGTTTAGCTGCTGCTCTGCATGCATAATCACTTCCCTAAAGTCGTGGGTGGAGGAAATAGAGATCCTGTTATGGGAGTGCCCGGCGGCAATTGAAATCGCTGCGCCAAGCCCATGCAGATATCCATGAACCCCGGCCAGATCGGTTTTGAGATACATAAGAGGAAGTGGACTCTGTTCAACCGTAACAATGCGATTTTCCTGGGCATGAAGTGCATCTGAGAAGTGACGTTTTGTCATATTGTACTTTTGAAATAGAGGATCTTCTGCAGGACAGAAATTGTCAGGATTTTTGAGAACATTTTCCGATGCGGTTAATAATTTAATAAGTTCAAAACCTTTTTTAAAACGAGTAAGTTCATCACTGCAGGTGTAGAGCATACCGCTAAACAGAGCTGAAACACTGGTAGAGTCCGAAGGATATTCAGATTTTCTGTGTGTCACTCTGCCATTATCAATCTGAGCTACATAGTTTATGAAATTTAATAATTTATTATTGCAACTATAAATATTAAAAACCTGGGCACAGGCACATGGCAGGGAGTAATTCTGATGATGATCAAAGCAGTTAAACTTTACAAGTCCGTCTCCCCCGCACTCAAGGCAGAGACATGTTTTATCATAAATATCATATTTATCGGCATTAATTTTAAGAACTTCAATGTTTTCAGGAAGTCTGTCTAAGATAAGCGAGGCTGCTGTTACGGTATCGAGATCTGCTTTGATGAATTTAATACGGGTGATCATTTCAATTTTATCTCCATGCAAAATTTATGTTTTTCTATATATTGCATATTTTTTGCCAGAAAAAAGTTTTATGATTAATGATATTATTTACTGTAGAACACCGGCTGGAACTATACATGTTTGTGAAGACTTATTATTTTGCAGATCTCTGCTTTAAAGCAGTTTCAACGATTAAAACTGTTCCTGAGTTCCATGGACCAAGATTTTCTGCATACTTTCGCTTTGCCTGCAAAAGTGCCGGTTTAATCTTCAGTAACTGCTGTGTCGGCGTGATGCCCTTTCGCTATGGGAGCAGTTTTATAGAACGGGGAGAGACTCTGAGGGTGAGACTTGTTCTGACTGGTGAAGGAGCAGAATATCTGTCCCGCCTGTGCGGTGCCCTGTATACAACCTGCGGTCATGGTGCTTTTTCCTCGGAAAGCCTTAGACTTGCTGCTGTTTATGACGGTATTACGGGAGAAGAGATAGATTTCAGCCGTGGGCAGACAAGACTTGAGCCGTTTAACAACATGGCAGTCGCAAATGAGGTTAAAGTACTGTCCTGCTTTGAATATTTCACTTTAGACTTTTTTTCTCCTTTAAGACTGCTTCTTCCTGCCGGCAGGAAACTAAGCAGTGCAGCCAAAATCGACAGACTCTGTAAAGAAGATTATTTTTCTCGGGATGATCTGTCTTTATTGCATATCGTCTCCTCGGTAAAAGACTTAGGTGAGTGGCCATGTCAGGACGAGACTTTATCGGCTGTTCCTCTGCCATGGAGCTGTATTACCCAGTGGTCTTTAGTGAAATACAGTCAGGAGCGTCAGATGCACCTGGACGGGCTCACAGGACAGATCTGCTTTAGGGGACGTATTATGAGTTCCATCATGGCAGAGCGTCTGGCAGCAGGACAGTATCTTGGGATTGGACAGAACCGCAGATTCGGTAACGGGTTTTATCAGATTACTGAGTTAAATCCGGTTCGCAAAATCAAAATGCCAAAATCACCTATCTTTGAATAGGATTAACATGCCTTTGGGGAATAGATTATGACAGAAGAAAAACTTTATGACGCTAGGGATTTAATCAATGTCTGCTGGATAGGTACTACTGATATTGACAGTATGAATGCCTGGCGCTGCAGGCAGGGACTGGAAATTACACCATCATCCAGGAAAAAAATAGAAAGCGGAAAACTTAAACCCGCCGATGAAGAGACAGGCAGGAACGGACCGATTAGAGCAATTTGCGACGAGATCCATTTTGAGAAGATTTATCTTCTGACCAGTGAGGGATTTGCTGCGGATGCTCCTGCTGTAAAGGAGTGGGTGGCAAGAGGCGACGCAAATTCTGAAATCATCATTGTTGATACAGAAGTTCATGATCCTACATCCTATGATGAGATCCTCAATGCTCTTAAGAAGTTTAAGGAAAAATATTTTGATCCCCAAAATCCTTCCCGATATGTTTTCAATGTCACTCCGGGAACACCGGCTATGCAGACTATGACTGTCTATATGGCTGCAGTTGTATTTGCAGGTTCCAGACTCTATAAAACAACCAATCCTCAGTTTCTTAAACCAGGAGACAGACGCTTTTCCGAAATATTTCTGCCATTTCAGTTTAACGGTACGCTTTCTGAGGTGCTGTCAGAAACTACAGCCAGTAAAGAAGATCTTGAATACCTTATTAATGCCTATGGCAAATACCAGTCTGTAAACTTTTTACTGTTCGGTCCAACGGGGGCCGGAAAATCAAGAACCGCGAGAATTATCCATGAAAAGTGTGCTGCGGCTCCGGATAAGAACGGTGACAACTTCCGGGAAATAAACTGTGCGGAGGCGGCTATCGGAGGAGATCCTAATATTTTCAGAACTGAACTTTTTGGCTGTAAAAAAGGAGCCTATAACGGAGCAGTTGCGACAGACGGAGCCTTTGTTCTGGCAAAAAACGGCACTGTATTTCTGGATGAGATTGCTGATATACCGCTTTCTGTGCAGGGAATGCTGCTTAAGGTTCTGCAGGAGCATAAGGTTACTCCTATGGGAGGAACGGATTCAAAGGAACTGCATAATGTCAGGGTTATTGCCGCCACCAATAAAGATCTGATGAAAGAAGTTGCAGAAGGACGCTTCCGTGAAGATCTGTTCTACCGTCTTGCCGACTGTGTCTACACTCTGCCATCTTTAAAAAAGATCATAACCGAGGACAAACCTCGATTTAAGAGTATTGTGAATGATGTATTAAAAAATATTGTAAAAAATGACGAGGGACTAAAAGCTGTAAAAGATTTTTCTTCTGGAGCATATACCCTAATGCAGAACTATGAGTGGAGAGGCAATATTAGACAGCTGGAGCATGTACTGAAACTTGCATGTATCGATGCCAATAACAATAACGAGGAAACTATAACAGAAACTCATCTTAAACGGCATCTTGTGGACAATGATCTCCCGTCGGACAAAGTAAGTGATGATGATTTTATTCCAGACTCTCTCCCTGAATATCTTGAAGAGCAGGAAAAGAAATTTATAGGGAAAGCTCTTCTAAAAACTGCTGATAATCTTAGAAAAACCGCGGAAATACTGGGTATGGAATATCAGACATGCAGAGATAGAGCCAAAAAATACGGTCTTTATGAAAGTAAAAACCGTGGTCCAAGGAATAAACAGACTGAGGAGCCTGGAGGATAGGTCTCCCCTGATAATTAGGACAGTTTAAAGAGCCTGTTCCTGTTCAGAAGTCTCCTGTGGAGAGAATTTATACTGCTCGTCCAGTTCGTTAAAGATTGCGATAAGTGTCTCTGGATCTGCAAGATCTTTAAGATCGATGATCGCAACCTTATCTCTGGTTTCACCCAGCGTACAGATGGCAGGCAACTCATTTTTATTCAAAAGACAGAGCACCGGCAGACAGAAGCGTGATACGGCCTTTGCATAGGCTACCACCTCACGGAGCGGATTTTTTATTTTCTGTTCCAGCTGTTCTTCTGTATAGTTTAGATAAGCCTTACAGGAAACAGCCACAGTCAGATGTGAATAACCGCATAGGCAGTCTATCTCAGATATAGTCCTATAGTCTAGATCTGTCAGTTTGAAACCAAGATGACATTTGCTGTTCTTAATAGCGGAAAGAGCGACAAAAGTTAATTCCTCAAACCAAAAGCCCAGTTTTTTTTCTTCATTTCGTTTGAAGTTCCATACACGGAATTCGTTTTCGTTAGCTTTTCTTATGATTGAATAACCGCGGGCTGAGAGCAGTCTTTCAAGATCGGCAGGTTTAGTTTCTTCTTTTTTAAATTCTCTAAGCAGGTCAGTCATGAGTGAAAAGTTAATTGAAGAAGTATCTTTGCTGGATATTTTTTTATCGTCCAGATCCAGCATCCACAGCGGATCGATTGAAACTACAGGATAACTAATCTTTAGATCAGCAGGCTCCAGAAGAGATAGTTCTTTAGTGGCCAGCGACCAGATTTTAAGTTTGTTGTACATGGCAAAACAGGTAAGATAGGCCGTTTGCCCTTTGGTTCCCGGACTGATATTAACCTCCACTCTTTGAGCATCATCAGCAAGTCTTAATCTAAAGGGAATGGCTCTGCCTTTGGTATCTATTATCACTCTTCTGAGTTTTGGTTTTCCTGGAAGTTTTTTGAGGCTTGAAGCGACTTTAGCCGCTTTCTCTTCCAATTCGGCACAGTACACTAGCATGATGGTTTTAAACTGCTGTGCCGCCATGTGTGAGGCAGCCGCGATAACAGTTGACGCCACATCGGGACCTAAGGCCATGATCAGAGTATCAGACTCAATTTTAACCTGGGTGCGCCTTTCGTTTGGTATATGTTCCCTGCCTTCTCTCTTACGTAAGATAGATCGCAGTTCTCTTTTTAATTCGGCAGGTATAGTGGACTCATTGGAAGATGTATAAAGAATCTTGTCATTTACATAACCCCAGGAGCTTTTTATGGGAACAGCCTTACCTCGAGATTCTCTTTGAATCGTTTCTATGTGGACAGGTGTCTCACAAAGAACATAGCATTTGCCGTCATAGAATTTCTTGTCTGAGGTTTTTCCTCCAGCCCACTGAGAAATGGTACGGATCCTTTTTAGAATTGCGTTTTTTGCTCTGCTGCACTCTCTTTTTATACTTCCTGGCGACATCAGCATGGCCAGATGATTAGCGCCGCAGTTCCACAGCAGATCTGCCTTTACAGCACCAATAGCGACACTGTTCATAGCATCTTCTGGAATGCATCTGTCTTCGGCAAGCCAGTAACTTATGTATTTGAAAAACTCGGTGGGAGTTTCATCTGTGGTGTAGCCGGTGTTCTGGAGAGTTAAAATTTCTTTTGGTGGCAGACTTGGGATCCTGATCGTCTGATCCCACTCTAAAGTTTCTGTCAGAATCTTATGATTGAGATTTACTGTATGACAGTACTGTCCGTCGGTAATGATGAGTGCTGAGCTTTTGTTCTGTTTCATTAAGGCTGATACATACTGGGATACAGCATAATTCATTCCTCCTTCGGCATTAAACAGAATGCTCTCATCTTCTTGTGCGTGTTCCTTTATATATGTTTCAAAGTTGTTTGTCAGTCGATCTGTTACTATCAGCTCTACCTGAGGATAGCCGTGCTCTTCACAGAAATTCCTGATAACTGCGGCTTCCGGCATGGTGCCGTGACTTATTCTGCCGGTGGTTTCATTTTTGAGATCTGCAGTGGGATAGAGCACAATTTTGGAAATGGGGTAGAGGGTATTTTCTTCATTAACGGCACACATTATGGCGTTAATGACTCCGAACAGCTGATGACCTACCAGAGAAGTGAAGATGTATTTGCCCATAATAAAAACCTGCAGGAGAAATGTGATGAAGTCTATTCATTGCGGTCCTAAACAAAGGACTGACTTTTCAATGGTAAAGCAAAGTGCTGAAAAAAAATGAGAACCGATCTAAATAATCATGATCTTGAATCCCTGCCAAAAAATTCTATGCATTCCTGCAGGCGATCTAAATGTCAGTCTGCATTAATCTAAATAATTATAGAAAATAATAATCTGTTATAGAAAACTAAAACATATTTAAAGGGCATATTTGAAATATAGAGTCGCTTTTATAGCAGAAAGTATCTATAAATCAAGAATATAAGAGATTGCTGCAATTCTGGCACACTAAATGAAATATCTCCTATACCAACAAAGAGTTTATGAGTTTAACAGTTTAGGAGAATACAGAAATGGATTTTATGCTTAACCTCTCATCAGTTTTCAAAACCGCTTCCTCTGTTTCTGTAAATGCTTCCGAACTAAAGGTCAACCTCCATTTTATTGATGCCTGCAATGCGCACTGTCGCGGATGCTTTGCCACTGAATTCCCAGGGGAAGATCATTTCATGTCTTTAGAAAATGCCCATAAAACTATTATAAATCTGTGTGCGGCCGGAGTTGCCAGATTTAATCTGGCCGGCGGAGAACCAACCATTCACCCTCACTTTGCCGAGATCTGCAAATTCATTCACGATCGCGGGTGCAGTGTTTCTGTAATTACCAACGGCTCCAGACTGTCCGCAGAATTTCTAGACAGGGTTGGCCCATATCTTGAAACCATCGGTCTGTCCATTGATTCCTTTGACTATGATACTTCCGTAAGACTTGGCCGTTTTACCGGCTCCGCACGTAATCCTAAATACTTTGGATTCAATGAACTTTCTGCACTTGTGCCAAAAATCCGCTCTTATGGCATCAATCTTAAGATTAATACTGTCATAAGCAATCAGAACTGCGAGGAAATCATGGCAGACAGAATAAGAGAGTTAGGCGTAGACCGCTGGAAGATCATCAAAATGTCTCCATACAATGTGGGTGGACACTCCAATCTGGATCTAATTCCAACCGAGGAGGAATATCAGCATTTTGTTGAGCGTAACAGCTATGAGCATTCTGTAATCGAGACGGATATGAAGAATACTTATCTTGTGATCGATCCTAACGGCAATCTTCTGGACAACAGCAATACCGCAGCCGAGGAGAACTCTGGTTACAGAGTAGTGGGGAGTTTCTTAAGAGAAAATGCAGTCCAGATTTTAAAGCGCTACTTTGCGATCTTCAACCTGACTGCCTATCGTGAGCGTTATCTCTGATTTATGAGTGCGGTAAGAACGGTTCTAAATGAAAAATAAATGAGGAGAAAACAGATGCAGTATACCAGCCATGCTATAGACAGAATGAACGAAAGAAGCATTACAAGAACTATGCTGGATGACACGATGGTGTTTTTCTTCAGATTCGGCAGCTGGAATGACAGAGCAGATCGTCTGACACTCAGAACCGATACCGAGGAGATGCACCGTCTGATTGCCTGTAAATCCAAACATCTGCACCACATTAAACGTTATCTTGCAAGAAAAAGGACAGAGACTTCATTAAGTGCACAGAACTGCAGAACAGCAATAATCAAGGCGCTTTACAAAAGGCTGCAGCGTCAGTTAAGAAGTCTTAAAAAAATGGAGCACAAAAAGGAGGTTACTCTGGTGATATGCGGAGAGAAGATCCTTACGGTTTACAGGACAGAAAAGAGACATCTCCGTGATACAGTGAAATTTGACCATCGTAAACAGAACAGCGCTGTTCTTTTGCTTTGAGTGCAGAATATGGAAAGTTCCACGGTAATAATGAAATTACAAATCAAGATCACAGCGATATAGATCCCTTTTTGCTATTATTTATTTGATATAAACAGTTTCTGAACTTACAGGAGCACATATGGATAATGATCTGACCTATGCGGTTATCGAGGTTGGCGGCATTCAGAATTATATTCTTAATACAGGAAAACTAAAGGAGATGATTGGCGGATCACAGTTAGTAGAAGATCTGTCCAAGGGAATTCTGGAGAATGCACTAAAGGAACAGGGCTTTACTCTAGTTGAGCCTCATCAGGCCTTAAAGCCTGAAGGCGACAAAGTACTGGCTCTGCAGCGCAATGCTGGAGAAATCCATCTTTTGTTCGCCTCAAGAGATAAAGCCAAAAAATTTATAAGCAGTTTTATATGGAATGTTTCTACAAGATATCCCGGTCTTCCCATCTTTGGAGCACTTAATGATGAAAGTGAGCCCTGCAGCTGGGAGGATAAGGGAAGTTATGCCAGAAGCAGGGGTTCTGCACAGAGCGGGATCACACGTCTTAGAAACAGGGCGCCTGTTACAACAGGTATGTCCATGCTGCCGCTGTGCCGGCAGGCAAGACTTGATGCACTGCCTGCAGTTGACAATGACAGCGGGGAATTCAGATCTGTCTGCTCCAGAACAAAACAGAGTCCATGGCTGCTTGAGGCTGCAGAAAGGCGTCTGCACGAAAAATTTGATGATTTAACCCCAGGATGCAGGATCAAATGGACTGACAATATTGAAACACTGGCCGGTACTGACAGCAAGGTAGCCTATATTCATATTGACGGCAACGATCTTGGCAAACTTTTCCGCTCCTTTCTGGAAAGTGACGAGTATAAGAATATGGATGTGGAGCATAGCATCAAGGCTATGGGCAGTCTGTCCTCCCTGGTTGAAAACTCAACCCGCAGAGCTATGGACGACGGTCTTAGGGCCATTATCAGATTTGAGTATGAAAACAGGAAGGGCAGTAACATAGGCAGTCATCTCACTGTTCCGGCCCGACCTTTAGTCCAGGGCGGCGATGATGTCACAATTGTGGTGAGAGCCGATCTGGCGCTGCTTTTTGTAGATCAGTTTGTCAGTACCTTTGAGCGTGAAGCGGTAACCGAGATCGGCGGCAGAAAAATAAGACTGTCTGTTGGTGTGGGTATGGTGATCTGTCAGATGGGGTATCCTTTCATAAGAGCCTTCAATCTCTCAGAGGAGCTGCTCAAAAATGCCAAAGATCTCACCAAGGATGAAACAGTGAGACCTTCATCGCTGGATTATCTTGTGATCACCAATGAGGTTGAAAACGATCTTGATGTTATCCGTCATCATATAGCCAAAACCGAGGATAAGAAGACGATGCTGACAGCCAAACCTCTCATCCTGTCAGGAAACAATCTCTATGATTTTGTAAAGAAAGGGCTTAAGGTTCTTGATAAACTGCCTCGTTCTACCGTACGTCCGGCTATGAATCTGTGTCGTAAGGGTAAGGATGCCAGCAAATCAGCCTTTGAAACTCTGGAACGAAATATCAACCGCCAGTTAGGTGGCAGAGCCTCATCAGAACTTATGACTGCTGATGAATTTAACTGGATTTTCCCGGAACATTCCTTCTTTACAACGGTACACAGTGAGATTAAAGGCAGGAGTGCCGAGGCAACCTGTCTTGGTGACTGGCTGGAGCTGCCTCATCTGCTGCCTGCAGATCAGGGTGACAAAAACGCTCAAACGCCGAGTGACAGAATAACGAATTATCTTGCGATGTTCAGTGTTACAGAGGAGAAACAGGGATGAAAAGCAAACTTACCATAATTTTTACCTCTGACTGGCAGATCTCCAGCGGTATTGGCGACGGTCACTGGGCTGACTCCATGCTGGTTCGCAATGAAAGAGGACTGCCCTATATTCCAGGCAGAGCATTAAAGGGGGCACTGCGTGAAGGCGCATGGTTTCTTACTAAGTCTGGACGCAGAGATCTGTGTGCCGCTCTAGATCTCTTTTTTGGTACCCGCAGCAGTGGAACTCAAAGAGAAGTCAATGAGCCGGGCATTACATATGTACGTTCAGCTCAGCTGCCGCCTGCCTTTATTTCCCTTTTTCCAAAGGACTGTGCTGCATTTGACGGTCTTGTGGCAGATCTTACCTGCAGCAGGATCCAGACCGCCCTTGAAAACGGACAGGTGAAGGCTGGTTCTCTGAGAACAGCAGAATGCGGCATACCGGGACTGTTCTTTGATAGTGAACTTGAGGTTGACACCATGGGACTTAAGGTTTCAGAGAAGTGGGTTAAAGACTATTTCACGGCTGTATGTGCCGCTGTCAGAAGCATGGGAGCAAACCGTTCGAGAGGGCTTGGATGCTGCAGACTAAGGCTGGATGACAGCAATCCGCAGAGGGTAATGCTCCCAGAGGAAGTGGAGGACGTTGTATGAAACAGTTTAGATTGCATCTTACGGCTTTGGATCAGCTGGTGATCACCGACGGCTCGTCTGAGGGTATGTCACACCAGACTCTAGACTATATTCCCGGCAACATGCTGCTGGGTGCTTTTGCCGAGATCTGGAAAAAACAGCATCCCGGGGAGAAAACCGACGGTAACCCAGAGTTTGAAGATCTGTTCCTAAATGGCGCTGTCAAATGGGGTAATGCCTGTCCTGACGCCGGTGACAGACCAACAGTACCGCTGCCTTTATCATTTCAGAAGATTAAAAATTACTCCGGTCTTCCTTATTGCGGTGATGATGATCTGTCCACATGCAGAGTGTGTAATCTGCTGCAGTTTAATGACGGAGAAAACATAAAGGAATGTGCTCCAGAGGAGTGGGGGTTGAAACCAGATGAAGCTATTAAACTCAAGAAACTTGACAGCACCTTTATCGATCCTGTATCGCTGTGTCAGAGTGCTGTGGGGCACATGTGGAATACCCATGTGGCAATGGAAAGACGCATGGCGGCTGAAAGTCAGCTCTTTGGCTACAGTTCAATCTGTGCCGGAGTAAATTTCTCTTCGCAGATTATCTGTCTTAATCCTGATCGAGAAGAAAAACTCAAAACATTACTCTCATCCTGTGAGAGACTGCGGGTTGGACACTCAAGAAGCGCCGGCTATGGCAATGTTTCCTCAGCTCTATTAGGCGTGCAGGAGACTGAGACCGTAAAATTCAGCCAGAACGAGGAAATACACAATGTTTTTCTCTGCTCCCACTATACTCCAGCCTTAGGCTGGCAGACTCCGCTTGAGGGACTGCTCTGTGACTTAAGGAGGCTCTTTAGAGACGATACTTTGCAGATCATAGAGCACAAACAGTTCTGCAGTTTTGTGGAGGTGGCAGGTTACAACAGTCTGCAGCGGGTACCTCGCCGTACTCGTCAGTGCATTGGAGCCGGAAGTATAGTACAGGTAAAAACTTCCTCAATTGACTGTGCCGGGATCTGGGCATTGGGAGGCTCAACTGCAGAAGGTTTTGGCAGATTTATGATCGATCCTGATTTTCTTAAAGCAAAATTCCCGAAGCCTTCGCTCCTGAGTTTTGAGGTTAAACTCTCTGCAAAAGAAGAAAAGGCAGCTCCTGAGGTTGAGAGGCTGGTTCATGCCATTACCCGCCGTACATTAGGCAGAATTGCTATGAAAAAGGCCATTGACTTTGTTTCTACCAAGGAGATACGC
>Ga0326511_10002744_pt1 | contig 14233 bp, 20 predicted proteins | sample 0_2496_0518_D_FD_203701 | JGI IMG/M metagenome (GOLD analysis project Ga0326511, IMG submission 203701) | Bovine rumen microbial communities from UC Davis, California, United States - 0_2496_0518 | ecosystem: Host-associated > Mammals > Digestive system > Stomach > Rumen | place: USA... | reverse complement strand
GCAGTTCTGAAATGAGGATATTGGCTGCGCAGTTGTCAATTTGTTTCATGTCCTCTATTACTCGGAGAACATTGTAAAAAAGGGCAAAGGCGGCGCGCCTGTTAGCGTCTATCTTTGCTTGTTTCTTTGACTTGCCTAAAGCGGATTCTTTGGCAATATCTCCATTTTCTAAATAAAGAGCCGTGCCGGGGGTCTCCCGGTTAAGGCGGATAGTAGTTAACATCTTGCCATTACAGCGGATTTCAATTATTTCTGTTTCAACCTTCATATACTGCCCCCAATATGCCTTGTGCTCTTTGTGCATAGAAAAAGAGAGTGCCCCTGCGTCGCGCTCCCCTATAAGCTACCGAATACTACACTTTTGGCTTTTAACCGTGTAGCATCTACTTTAGATAGCGCGGTGCAAAGAAACTCTCTTTCAAGCCGCCATTGGCGTTTAATTCACATTTGCTCCGTATATATTTAATTGCGTTTATATTACCCCTATCTCTGCTGTATGTCAAGGATAAGGACGCCTCCGATTTGCTGGCGCTGATCCGCAGCGCCTGGGCCTGGTGGCCACGCTGCTGCGCGCCCTGGTGAGGATCCAGCGCGGGGAGGGAAGAGGCAAGGGCCGCCGCTGCGCTTCGCCCTGGGCCAACGTGCGCCGCCTGGAGAGGATCCCGCAGCCGGTCACGCTGCGCCGGTGTTCTTCTACTTCTTGCGCGTCAAGTGTCGTTTTGCTTCTTCGTGCGCTTCGTGTCCAGTTTGGGCACGAAAGAAGAGGGCGCAGCTGCCTGGAAGATCTCCGCCGCGAGGATCCGCAGCGCGTGGGCCTGGTGGCCTCGCTGCTGCGCGTCCTGGGGAGGATCCAGCGCAGGGAGGGAAGAGGCAAGGGCCGCCGCTGCGCTTCGCCCTGGGCCAACGTGCGCCGCCTGGAGAGGATCCTGCAGCCGGGGACGGTGCGCCGTCCTGATCTGCCCGGCGCAGCTGCCTGGTAGATCTTCGCCGCGAGGATCCGCAGCGCGTGGGCTCGGTGGCCTCGCTGCTGCGCGTCCTGGTGAGGATCCAGCGCGGGGAGGGAAGAGGCAAGGGCTGCCGCTTCGCTTCGCCCTGGGCCAACGTGCGCCGCCTGGTGAGGATCCCGCAGCCGGTCACGGTGCGCCGGTCTGATCTGCCCGGCGCAGCTGCTGCCGGTGCTGATCCGCAGCGCCTGGGCCTGGTGGCCACGCTGCTGCGCGCCCTGGTGAGGATCCGCAGCCGGGGACGGTGCGCCGGTCTGATCTGCCCGGCGCAAACAAAACCGGCATTGCGTAAACAATGCCGGTTTTGTTTCTTAGTCTTCGTCTTTAATTTGCCGCCTGTACTTGTAAAACGTATTGCGCGAGATATGCAGCCCGCCCGCCTCGGCGTTAACTCGCTCCAGCAATTCGGGGCCTGTCACGCCCTGCGCCATAAGCGCCCGCATAGCCTCTTTTATGGGGGCTTCTTTCTTGCTGGTCTGCTTCTCCCCGGCCCTGCGTCCACCTTTACGGCCTGCGGCTGCCGCTGCATCAAGCCCGGCCTTTTCCCGGTCACGCTGCCGCCGCTGCCGTGCTGCCTCGGCGTTTATCTGCCTTTGCAAGATTTGTAGCGCCGTTTCCTGCGCCGCCTCTGCGGCAAAGTATACGCTGAATATTTCGCTGTTTAAATAGGGCTGCTGCAAGAAATACAGGCAAGCGCCCCGGCTGCATACGGTCTTGTATGTCTCGGCGGTTATTTCGGGGATAGCGGCTATATTATCGGCTGCTATCAGATCGCCCGGCCCGGCCTCGGCTATAAGCTGTTCCAGCGCTGCGGGCGGGCGTTTATCCTCTACGGGCTCCCCGCGCGGGTATTCCTTTAATAGCCGGTCAAGCTGCGCCCGTTTGCCTGCTCCCCGGATGTATAGAAAAACTTTGTTCATGGGTTCGGCCCTCTTTTATTCGATGGTTTGTTTTGGTACTGTCTTATTATAGGCTTACGGCCTGCTTTTTGTCAAGGTTTTTCGTACCAAACCAAACCCCCGTTTGCGAATGTCGTACAATATAAATTATGCGACATTCAGCCTATTCATTTTTGTGCCATATACCCAATCTTTACCCCCGTTTGTGTTGGTCTTTTGTGCGTTTTGCCGTTGTCCGTGTGTTGCGCACACGTCAAACGGGGGTTTGTCTTGTGTTTTGTCAACAATGCCGGGTGTCCGCATCGACTGCGGCCCGTTGCGGGGCTATTTCCGGTTCCTGCTGCGGCTGCTGCCGGTCTTTTGCATAGGCCGTTTGCATACTTGCAAGCAAGTTGCATATTTTAAGCAAATTTATAGCAAGTCTGTAGCAAGTGCGAAATTCGGCCCGCCGTTATCATGCAAACCCGCTGCATATTCGCCGCAGGGTATGCAATCCCATAAAGAGGGGCCTCCCGGTAGCTTTCCCCGGCCTTTTCCTCTGTGGCGCGTTTCCTGCCTCTCTGCCGCATTTTACCCCTTGAATGTGTTTCTATATACCCCTTGTCATTAAAACGCGAAATAGGGCGCTTCTCGTGGGCCGTTTTGCGGGGCTTCTCGCGCCGTTATTCTTTTTCCGTGTCGGTGTTCGGTTCTTCCTGTTTGGCAGCTGCCGCGCGTTTCGCCCAAAATCTTTCTTGCTGCGCCTTTATCTTGTCCGGGTTCTCTTTTGCCCACTGCCTTTTGTATGCTCTGCGGGCTTCTCTCGCTGCTTCTGTCATAACAATTACCTCGCTTCTTGCGTTTTATGTGTCTACTTGCGTATATTTTACCATACAAAGGGGAAAAGGACAAGCCCATATATAGCGCGTTTCGGCTTATAATCAAAGCATTTGGGCAGCCCTGGAGAGGATCCCCGCAGCCGGGCACGGCGCGCCGGTCTGATCTGCCCGGCGCAGCTGCCTGGAAGATCTACGCCGCGAGGATCCGCAGCGCCTGGGCCCGGTGGCCCCGCTGCCGCGCGTCCTGGTGAGGATCCAGCGCGGGGAGGGAAGAGGCAAGGGCTGCCGCTGCGCTTCGCCCTGGGCCAATGTGGGCCGCCTGGTGAGGATCCCGCAGACAGTCACAGTGTGTCGCTCTGATCCGCCCGGCGCAGCTGCTGCCGGCGCTGATCCGCAGCGCCTGGGGCCTGGTATCTTTCATTCCGTAACGTGTTCAATGCCATTTCGCCCGCTTCGCCTCCCCAGTCGTCAACCTTAAATACAATGAAAGTTATTTTTTTCCCTTCCTTAATTGCCCTATAGGTGCATGGAAACAATGTCTTTTCGTTTATGTCTGCTATTCCCGGTGCAATAACTCTTTTTACAAAATCGCTTGCATTTGGGTATTTATCACTGCAATTAAAATATTCCCTCAGATACTCTACCGTAAAGCCTATTTCGCCTTTTTCAAGATGTTCTGCGCCAATTGTAAAATCTGTGGGGCCCTCTCGAAAAGGCATATTAGCATAGCTATAAAGAAGCTCATAAAGCCTAATTGCGTAATTCGTGGAAAGTTTTAATATCTCTTCATAGCCATAACGCGTAAACAATTCATTTAGGCCAATAAGATACGGTTTCAATTCCTCGTTCAGCTTAAAAGTTATAACGCCGTTTTTATAAGAACACTTGGTGGAGTCTACCCAGTGTATTGTTATGCTGCCGTCCTCCGTTTTTATCTTGATTAGCTTTCTCATAAGACTATCGGTAAGACTGTCTTTTGTTTTTCGATCTTTTGTTTTTTTGCCGTTTGCATCCCTGTAAATATCTTGGGCGCTTATACCAAGGAATTTTGCAAGGCTTGAAACATTGCAAACATACGTCTTTAAGTCGGTATCATCCTTTAGCACCTGCGCAATCGCCAATCTCACAAGTTTTGCCTCTAATAAAGACAATTCGTCCTGTCTGCTTCTTACTAATTCGTTGGCCTGGACAACGTAATAGCTTTTATTATACTTTATTGGGGTTTTCTCTAACGGGTTGCTTGTATCCAAAGTGTTCATCTCTCCCCCTGGTTTTGTGCCAATTTACGACATAATATCGCGCTTTGTCGCATATAAGCAATCATTTTGTCGCAAATCGTCCATTCTGTCTATTGCGTATGATTTGGAGAATTTGCGTATTCTGCGAAAAATGTAATGTTTTGACACAATTTATAGTGACAATCAATCTGTCGCAATACCACAATCAATCTGTCGCAATACCACAATCAATCTGTCGCAATACCACAATCAATCTGTCGCAATACACTATTAAATAAAAAACGTTTAAAAAACGTTTTTAAATAGCTAAATCTCCCCCTGCGGGGGACACGCTTTCAAAAAAGAGATTTTTATTATTTTTTTGTGAGGATCCAGCACGGGGAGGGAAGAGGCAAGGGCTGCCGCCGCGCTTCGCCCTGGGCCAACGTGCGCCGCCCTGGAGAGGATCCCGCAGCCGGGCACGGTGTGCCGTCCTGATCTGCCCGGCGCAGCTGCCTGGTAGATCTCCGCCGCGAGGATCCGCAGCGCGTGGGCCCGGTGGCCTCGCTGCTGCGCGTCCTGGTGAGGATCCAGCGCGGGGAGGGAAGAGGCAAGGGCTGCCGCTTCGCTTCGCCCTGGGCCAACGTGGGCCGCCTGGTGAGGATCCCGCAGCCGGGCACGGTGCGCCGTCCTGATCCGCCCGGCGCAGCATTAAATCATTTTCTTAAAAGCCTTTGCCTGTTCGTAGATTTCGGCGTTATCTTCCATGCTCTTTCTAAATACCGCTTCTGTGAATTGCGTCACGGTTTGCCCCCGTACTTGTGCCATAGTTCTAATATAATCGTGAATTTCCGGGGTAAAGGCCATGTTTATTCTAAGGGCTTTAACGCCTGCGCGGCCTCGCGTCCTGCCCTGCTCCCGTGCAAGCTGTATTTCTTCCTCTGTGGGCGGGGTGTTCTTCTTTCTTTTCGGGATAGCCTGCGGGGGTGGGTCTGCGGTTGCCTCGGCTATTGTCTGTTCATAAACACTGCCGGTATTTAGATTTGAAAGAAGATCTTTCTTTGACTTTGCCATGTCTTTTATTCCTCCATGATTTTTTTAAGTACGCTCATATAGTCAAGGGCCGGTTTGCTTTTCGGGGCGTATTCGTAAAGGCTTACTTGCAGTGCCTGCGCTTCCCGGATTGCTACGCCCTCCCGGATAGTGCCCAAATAGGGGATTGTCATTTGCTGCGCTGCGGCTTTGATGTTCTCTTGCATCTGCCGGGCAATGGTGCTGCGGTCATTGTGCCGGGTAAGAATAACGCCCGCCGCCGTCAAGGCCGGGTTTGTTTTCTTTATCTGCTCGGCGGTCTCTGCAATCTGGTAAAGGCCCTGCAAGCTGTATATTTCAGCTTGCAAAGGGATAATAAGCGCGGTTGCTGCCTGCAAGGCGTTATATTGCAGCTCACCCGCTGTTGGCGGGGTGTCTATTATGATAACATCATAGCCCAATTTAGCAGGCAATAGCGCGGCCTGCAATCGCTTTGCGCTGCCGCGGCTGCTGCTTATCGTGGCATTGTTCAAGCTTGCCGGTATTACGTCCGGGCCTGTGCTGCTGTGCTGAATAAGACGCGCTGCCGGTTTGCCCTCCAGCAAATCAAAGCTTGTGCCTCGGTGCATGTCCGCATTGAGAGTAAAACTTAAATTGCCTTGTGGGTCAAGATCTACGGCAAGGGCTTTTTTGCCCTGTGCCGCTGCGGCTTGCGCAAGGGCTGCCGCCGTTGTGCTTTTCCCTGTGCCGCCTTTTTGATTTGCTACGGCTATTATTTGCATGGTCTCCCCCTGTCCTTTTGTAAGCCGGTTCCATCTATGGGGCCGGTTCCTGCGGTTCGCTTTTCGGTTCCTGCTGGTTCGTTCGGTTCCTTTTATTCGGGGCCCTGTTTCGGGGTGTGCCTTTGTGGGATGACAAAGGCGATGCTTGTTAGTATATCGCAGTCCCCTATTCCTTCGTGAGCGCCCGGCGGGTGCGTAGCTTGTCTTGCAAAGTTTCATGACATTTGCCCTGCTTGCTAACGCATTCGCGGTAGCAAGCAGTTTTAGGAAGTGTGGCCACACTTGCCCTGCTTGCAGGGTATAAATGGGCCTTTTGCTGCTGTGCTTATTCGGGCAACTCTAAATCATTATTGCGCATTATGTATGGGTGGATGTCTTCTTTTTGGTCTGTACTCAAAGCCCGGATGATTTCGCCTAAAGCACCTTCCGCGCCTAAAGCGTCAATTATGATTTCCTCCATTGCTTCGACTTTCTCTTATCTGTTCATCTTTCAAGCCTCCTGTTTTTATTTTTCGCTGCGAAAATTCTAATTAAGCTATTCAATATTAACTCAATTAGGAAGTTTTTCCCCGCCTTGCTGCGGTCTTTTTGTGTGGGTCTTTGCCTGCTATCCATACCGGGGCGGGCAAGCCCCATTCTTTATAATGCCGTTCGTACTCCGCTTTATCTGCTGCATCTGCCCGTGTATCTTCATACCGTTGTTTGCTGCGCTGCGCCTCTGAAATATCAATAAAGGGCTGCCGCTTGCTCTCCGCTATGAAACGCTGGTAACGCCTCCCGGCATAGTCTGCGGATATTGTGGCATAATCTAAGCTAAACTCAATGACTTTTGCTGCCGTATAACCGTCAATGCCTAAAGGGTTTACTTCATCAATTTTCCGCAGAGCTTTAATAAGCCGTTCTTCTTCCGGGGTTAATTCCATGTGCTACGCCTCCCTACAAGTGATTGCAATGAGGCTATATTTTCAACAGTTTTCGCCCGGTTTTCAATCAAGGTTTTAGCCTCGTCATTAAGGATATACCCGCCTTGAATTAGACCGTGTTTCTCTGCTGCTTTTTTAAATGCGCATGTATGTTTATCTGTTATGTTGTTCATATCTTCTATGCCCTGCTCCGCGCAATACTGATGTACCATCTCATGGAGTAAAACGGTAATAGTATACAAAAGGTTTTCGTTTTCTATATCGAAATAGAATTGAATTATAAAAGGGTCAGTTATATTTACAAGCTGCGCTTCTATTTGATTTTCGTTGTCTTCTGGTGGTATTTTCCAACATTGAATTATTGCCGGTTCCAATTCTCCATTGAAAAACAGTTTGTTTAATTCTGCGTGCCAAAACTGCAAAGATTCTTTTGTCATGTGTTGCGCCTCTCTTTCTTATCGTATCGCCGCCGCTGCCGCAGTTGCCGCAAAATGTATTCGCATTGAAAGTGGGGCCATTCATCCCGTATTCCCTGCGCGGCTGCGTCTGCCGCCATTGCTGCCCGGATTGCCTCCAGCGTTTCTATTGTGGCGCTGATCGCTGCCGCCGATAAAGGCAGATACTTAAATATTGCGGTGTCGCTGCCGTCTCCCGGTGTGGTTTCTTCCCATTCGATTCGTTCAACTTCCAGCTTTTGCGCCTCTGTCATTTCGGGCCACGGGATACTTTCAAGGCCGCCGCCCTCTATTACTTCAAATGCCATTCTTCGCGCCTCCTGTTTTTATTTAAGCGCCGCCCGCAGGCGGTCACGGTGTGCAGGTGTTCGTTTGTGTCCACTGTGGGCACGAAAGAAGAGGGCGCAGCTGCTGCCGGTGCTGATCCGCAGCGCGTGGGCCCGGTGGCCTTGCTGCTGCGCGTCCTGGTGAGGATCCAGCGCGGGGAGGGAAGAGGCAAGGGCTGCCGCTTCGCTTCGCCCTGGGCCAACGTGGCCCGCCTGGTGAGGATCCGCAGCCGGGGACGGTGCGCCGTCCTGATCTGCCCGGCGCAGCTGCCTGGAAGATCCCCGCCGCGAGGATCCGCAGCGCGTGGGCCCGGTGGCCTCGCTGCCGCGCGTCCTGGTGAGGATCCAGCGCGGGGAGGGAAGAGGCAAAGGCCGCCGCTGCGCTTCGCCCTGAGTCAACGTGGCCCGCCTGGAGAGGATCCCGCAGCCGGGCACGGTGCGCCGGTGTTCTTCTACTTCTTGCGCGTCAAGTGTCGTTTTGCTTCTTCATGCGCTTTTTGCGCCCATTTTGGACACGAAAGAAGCGGGCGCAGCTGCGGCCGGTGCTGATCCGCAGCGCGTGGGCCCGGTGGCCTCGCTGCCGCGCATCCTGGAGAGGATCCAGCGCGGGGAGGGAAGAGGCAAGGGCTGCCGCTTCGCTTCGCCCTGGGCCAACGTGGGCCGCCCTGGAGAGGATCCCGCAGCCGGGCACGGTGTGCCGTCCTGATCTGCCCGGCGCAGCTGCCTGGAAGATCTCCGCCGCGAGGATCCGCAGCGCGTGGGCCCGGTGGCCTCGCTGCCGCGCGTCCTGGTGAGGATCCAGCGCGGGGAGGGAAGAGGCAAGGGCTGCCGCTGCGCCTCGCCCTGGGTCAACGCGGCCCGCCTGGAGAGGATCCCGCAGCCGGGCACGGTGCGCCGCTCTGATCTGCCGGGCGGTCAATATAGGTTTTCGTAATATCTCAATTGCCGTATGTTCCCGGACATAAAATGCGCTATGGAATAATTGCAGGCGGGAAAATCCTGCTCAAAATAGGCATCTATCATAACGGGGTATTCTTCAGGGTCAAGCAATTCACCGTACAAGTAACCATCCCCGCTTAAGCGGGGGAATCCGCTTATTATTTCGCGGATAGTTTGATTTCTCAAATATGGGTGTGGGCATCCGAAAGCCTGATAATACGCTCTGTAGAAATAGCGGAACACGTTTATGCAGGCTTCCAAACTCCATGTATCATTTTCACGGTCACTGCCGTAAAGTGAAATGTATTGCGAAATTATTTGACGTTTAACTATTGTGAAGTCCATTTGTTGCCCTCAAAAAGAAGAAAAGAAAGCAGCGCGGCGCAGCTGCGCCCTACACCGTTAATATTCTCTTCTTTTTCTTTTCTACTCTCTTCTATTGCTTAAGCCCCCTTAAGCCCCCTTAAGCCCCCTTGCCGTTTTGCCAGTGTGAAACAGGTTGCGGCTCTGGTTCTGCGGTTCCGTATTTTTCAAGCGCGGCCTTTTCCGCTGCCGCCTTTTCTTTCTTTTTTGCTGCGCCTTTTTGCCCGCTTGTTCTAAACACTTCATGCGCAGCAAAACTATCATCTATGCCGGTCTTAAGCGCCTTAAAGGCAATTAGCGTTAACTTGTCGTTTTCGGCTGCTATGTCGTTTTCTATTTTTTCTATTTCTGCGGCGTTTCCGTCTGCCGCAAAATAGCGCATAGCGGCTTTAAGCGCTTTGCCTAAATTCTGGTCGGGGATTTCCTCAAGAGCTTCACGGCCTGTTGCATACACTCTAAACCACATTAAGCCGTCTGATTTTTTCGCCATGCTGTACCTCTCTTCTTATCTGATCGCCGCCGCAGCGGCCTGGATCGCTTCTATCTGCTCCGGGGTAAGGGAAGCTATCACGGCTTCCAGCGTTTCGGGGGTTGCCGGTTGCGCTGCCGGTTCGCCGCTGTGGTAAAGGGCATAAAGCCGCTGCGCTATTTCGGCCTCGCGGGTCTCGGTCTGATTGTGCAAGTAAATTTCCGTTGTGGCGGGGTTACTGTGCCTCATGTATTTTTGCGTCAAATAAAGATCCCCGGTAAGCTCCATTACAGCCGTTCCCGCAGTATGCCGCAGGCTATGGGCCGTTATGCGTTCGCTGTCATATCCTGCGGACTGCATAGCCTTTTTGAGCATTGTACTAATAGTCGTGGGGGCTATGCGCTTGCCGCCGCTGCGGTTACCGGTGCTTACAAAAAGGGGGCTGCTGCCGGTGGGGTTGTCCCTGCGGCTGCTGATATAATCATCAAGGGCCGCTTTGACTTCCGGGGCAAGGGGCTTGCGGGTGTCCGGTTCGCTGTGGCCTTTGCCCCAAACATAAATAAACGCCTGCCCGCCTTTCGTCTCTATGTCCCGGATATTTGCCCTGCTTATTTCCACGGTGCGCAAGCCGCAGTTTACAGCAAGTAGATAAAGGGCCTTTAGGCGCTTGCCCTGCTCCCCGCTGCGCTGGATTTTCCCGGCTATATCTTTATTTGCTGCCCGCGCTGCCTGTCGCTGCGCGGCTCCTGTGGCCTCTATGCTGCGCTCTATGCGCAGTACATCCGCAGGGGATAGGGCCTCTTTGCGGTGCGTATCGTGTCGAATTTGGGGGGCGTGTATGCCTGCGGCTATATTGGGATATATGCCGCTCTCTGCTGTCCAGCGAAAAAAAGCGGACACGCTGCGCAAGTATTGGGCTGTCGTGTTTGGTTTGCATGATACCATAATGGGGCCGCCGCTGCTGTCCGTTCTCATTCTCCAGCCGGTTACGGGGTCAAATATCACGGCTTCATGTTCTGAAAGAAGGAAATCCCGATACGCAAGAATATCTGCCCGCGCCGGGGCTTCTATGCCTTTGTAACGCATCCACGCCGCAAACTGCCGCAGATTCTTTGCGTAGGTCTGCGCGGTCTTTTCGCTACGGTCAATAAAGGCAATATAGGCAACAAAAAGCCGGTTGAAGTCCTGCGCCGGTGCTGCCGGGCTGATCGTGGCAGCTGCTTTATGTAGTGCTTCCATTGGCTGCTTGTCCTTTTCCTTTTCCTTTGTTCGCCCATATAATACAGGGTAAATACAAAAAATGCAAGATGCAATTTATAGCTTCTTGCGCGTCAAGTGTCGTTTTGCTTCTTCCTGTGTCCACTGTGGGCACGAAAGAAGAGGGCGCAGCTGCCTGGTAGATCTCCGCCGCGAGGATCCGCAGCGCGTGGGCCCGGTGGCCTCGCTGCCGCGCATCCTGGAGAGGATCCAGCGCGGGGAGGGAAGAGGCAAGGGCTGCCGCTTCGCTTCGCCCTGGGCCAACGTGCGCCGCCTGGGGAGGATCCCGCAGCCGGGCAAGGTGCGCCGCTCTGATCTGCCCGGCGCAGCTGCCTGGTAGATCTCCGCCGCGAGGATCCGCAGCGCGTGGGCCTGGTGGCCTCGCTGCTGCGCGTCCTGGTGAGGATCCAGCGCAGGGAGGGAAGAGGCAAGGGCTGCCGCTGCGCTTCGCCCTGGGCCAACGTGCGCCGCCTGGGGAGGATCCCGCAGCCGGTCACGCTGCGCCGGTGTTCTTCTACTTCTTGCGCGTCAAGTGTCGTTTTGCTTCTTCGTGCGCTTTGTGCCCAGTGTGGGCACGAAAGAAGAGGGCGCAGCGGCTGCCGCTCTGATCCGCAGCGCTTGGGCCCGGTGGCCTCGCTGCTGCGCGTCCTGGTGAGGATCCAGCGCAGGGAGGGAAGAGGCAAGGGCTGCCGCTGCGCTTCGCCCTGGGTCAACGTGGGCCGCCTGTGGAGGATCCCGCAGCCGGTCACGCTGCGCCGCTCTGATCCGCCCGGCGCAGCTGCTGCCGGTGCTGATCCGCAGCGCGTGGGCCTGGTGGCCTCGCTGCCGCGCATCCTGGAGAGGATCCAGCACGGGGAGGGAAGAGGCAAAGGCTGCCGCTGCGCTTCGCCCTGGGTCAACGTGCGCCGCCTGGAGAGGATCCCGCAGCCGGTCACGGTGCGCCGGTCTGATCTGCCCGGCGAAGCTGCCTGGTAGATCTCCGCCGCGAGGATCCGCAGCGCGTGGGCCTGGTGGCCTTGCTGCTGCGCGTCCTGGGGAGGATCCAGCGCAGGGAGGGAAGAGGCAAGGGCCGCCGCTGCGCTTCGCCCTGGGTCAACGTGCGCCGCCTGGAGAGGATCCCGCAGCCGGTCACGCTGTGCCGCTCTGATCCGCCCGGCGCAGCTGCTGCCGGTGCTGATCCGCAGCGCGTGGGCCTGGTGGCCTCGCTGCCGCGCATCCTGGAGAGGATCCAGCGCGGGGAGGGAAGAGGCAAAGGCTGCCGCTGCGCTTCGCCCTGGGCCAACGTGGGCCGCCTGGTGAGGATCCCGCAGCCGGTCACGCTGCGCCGGTGTTCTTCTACTTCTTGCGCGTCAAGTGTCGTTTTGCTTCTTCGTACGCTTTGTGCCCAGTTTGGGCACGAAAGAAGAGGGCGCAGCTGCCTGGAAGATCTCCGCCGCGAGGATCCGCAGCGCGTGGGTATAAAGAAAGCCCGGCCTGCCCTGTAAAGGGGCAAGCCGGGGCTGATCGTAGCCGCTGGGCCTCTATTCGTCTTCATCGTCTGTGTTGTCAAGGGTTGCCGGGTCTACTGTGCCCGGTTTGGGACGGTGGCCCATTCTATAGGGGTGCAAGGCGCAGGCTGCCGCAGTACAAAGCCGTACTTCTTTACGGCTGCCGCCGCAACAGTCTATACAATGCTCCCGGATTGCTTTTATAGGGGTCATGGGTCAAGCCTCCAGCTCTTTCTATGATCGGGGGAAGCTGTGCGCGGTGGGGCCCGGTTTTGGGTATAGTACGGGCCATGTACGCGCGGGCCGGTTTGGGCCGGGGTGTTTTCCGGTTTTGCTGATCGGGGAAATTTTTGCGCGTTCGAGGGGGCACGGGGCATCCGGGGGTCGGCCTCAAAAATTTTGAGGGGTGGGGGGAGGGGGTCGACCATAGCCGCGGGCGGGCGCGCAGGGGCATCGCAGCACGCGCGAGGCCGCGCGTGGCGGGCGCGTCGGGCGTAGCTTCACGGCGAAAAACGCGCCGTTTTTGGGGGCGTTTTGCATGGTTTTATTATACCCCTCGCGCCTGTCCCGGCAAGGTCTGCGGGCCATTTTCTACGGGCTACGTCCTAAAGTTATTATCTGTTTCAAGCCTAAAAAGTGCAGGGGTCTATATTTGGTTATTGTGTCCTGTGCGCTGCTTTAAGGGGTGCTGTCATGTACCGGTAGTAATTGAATGTACTAAACTCTGTTTCTGATTCTGTCCGCGCTGCTGCTACGGCTCCCGCAGGAATTGTGAAGCGTTCGCCCGCCTCTATCCATTCCGTTATTACAAGCGGCTTGCGCAGGCCACGGCTACAGCTATAAAGCTGCGCCCCGTTCGGGGTTGTGTCCGGGCCGTCTTCCGGGCGCTCTTTGGTCATGTATCGGGCCACTTGCTGCCATGTATTAAAATCCTCGCCGCTGTCGTGGGCTCCATTAAATAGCCGCTCTATATGCACGCTGCCGCGCTCCCATAAGGATATGATTTCCTCTTTATCGGCCTCGCCGCCCGTGCTGTTTATGATTGCATGGAAATGATACCGACCCGCGCCGTGCTTATTCTCCAGCGCCATTACCCACTTTAACGGCTGCCGCCTGCGCTTGCGGGCATCTCTAAGCCGCCGTATGTATTGTGCCCGGTCTTCTTTGGCCTCTTTGCGGCTCTGCGGTTCCTCGCCGGGCCGATAAGTAAAGGTTATGAAATAGTCCGCGCTGGTAAAGTTGGCTGCAAGCTTTTCTTCAAGCCTGCCCTGCGCCGTCTTATGGTTAAGAGCCTTGTGCGCTTCGTCTGTGGCCTTGCGCCGGGCGCTGCGGGTCTGCCCTTTATCGCGGGGCATTTGCGGGGTATACTCTACCACTTTGACAAGCGGCCCGGCTATTACCGTTTTACGCCTGCGCTTCATTGGCTACCGCCTCTCCGATCGAGCCGCCCGTCAATCATCCAGCACAGAAAAACCGCCTCGGCCTACCATGATATGTTTTCCCGCCGCGTATGCTTCATCAAAGGCGCGGTCTTGCTCTGCGATGTAGGCGGCTCTCTTTTCCGGGGTGTCAAGTTCTGCAAGCTGCGCCCTTGTGATTTTGCATGTAGAGGATAAATAAACTTCATCGGGCTCTATGTCCTCATCAAAAAAGGGGCTTTGCAGATAAATTGCCGTTGCCTCTTTAGGGTCTTTTAGCGCAAGGGCATCAAGCCGCGCTGTTACCTCTTCCATGCGTTTTACTGCCTCATCCGGGTCAAGGTCTGCTATTGTGCGGTCAAGCTCTGCAAGGTCGGATAGCAGGTTATAGCTTGACGGTCTAAGAGGGCGTTTCTTTTGTTTCATTTGTTAGCATCTCCTTAATATTGTGAAAGATTATAGGCCGCAGAGGATCCAGCAGCCGGGCACGGTGCGCCGCTCTGATCTGCCCGGCGCAGCTGCCTGGAAGATCTACGCCGCGAGGATCCGCAGCGCCTGGGCCCGGTGGCCTCGCTGCCGCGCGTCCTGGTGAGGATCCAACGCGGGGAGGGAAGAGGCAAAGGCTGCCGCTGCGCTTCGCCCTGGGCCAACGTGGGCCGCCTGGTGAGGATCCGCAGCGCGCGGGCCTGGGTGAAGGGCTGCAAAGTTTATTTAATCAAACGAAACTCTGCAGCACATACCGCGTTACGCCCTCGTGGCGCCTGCTATGCGGGCACCGTCTCGCATAATTCGGCGAACGGTTTTACTAACTCTGGCGTCGTCCAGGATGATGTCATGCCCGGCC
>Ga0326511_10002743_pt1 | contig 14235 bp, 14 predicted proteins | sample 0_2496_0518_D_FD_203701 | JGI IMG/M metagenome (GOLD analysis project Ga0326511, IMG submission 203701) | Bovine rumen microbial communities from UC Davis, California, United States - 0_2496_0518 | ecosystem: Host-associated > Mammals > Digestive system > Stomach > Rumen | place: USA... | reverse complement strand
GGTATGGTCGGACTCTGATTCTGCGCAAACTCCACGTCCACGTTGGTGATTGTGGCGTCGATGTCCTGCAAGAGCTGGGACACGGGCCTGTCGTCCAGCGTCGCATTGCCGGACAGTCGGAAAATGCCCCTGTCCAGATCCCAATAGTTCCTCTGGTAGGTATCGGTCAGCAGACCGGCACGGATGACGTTGGCGCTCATCTTGCCAGCGGTGATGAAGTCCGCGACGATCTCACCATCCTGGGTGATGGCGGTGGTATACGTCCCGTTATAGCCACTCTCGCTGTACGCAAACCCGCCGCTGTTCCAGCGCCACACCTTTTTGGCGGTCTCTATGTCGTCGGTGTCCATGATGACGATTTCGGTCATCACGGTATTGCCGTCCTCGTCCGTATCGTAGATGAACCGAACAAACCCGCCGTTCGCGCCCGTGATGGTGGCGGTGGCGCGGTTCACGGCGTCGTTCAGGTCCGCGTTGCTGACGCGGCGGATATTCTGCAATACATTGGACTGTCCGGGGGTGAAGCCGCTGGGACTTGCCATGCCGTTGAGCGCGGCAGTCTCGCCGCTGGAGGCAAGCTGGGTATTGCCGTTTACGGTAAGGTTGACGTTGGTCAGCAGGCTCACATGACCGCCTCCGTCCCTGTCCGTGAACGTCACCCTGTCCATAGGCCACAGATAAGGCGCGGTGACGACGGTAGCGGTAAATGGGCGATAGGTGTAGTTGTGTACGATCTCGTAGATGTTGTTCAGCACGTCGGCGGCATTGGTGCCGTTGATGAGGGGGTTGCCTGTCAAATCAAGGGTATAGGTATCCACACCGGCGAGATACAGGGTCTTGGCCTCGTCGGTGTCCTGGAACTGTACGCCTGTGATCTGGATGTCGTTTTCGTAGAGGTCGCTGTTGAAGCGGTTCGCGGTGGTCATGACATAGTTGGTCTCATTGTCATACCACGAGAAGCGCAAGCTGCCTGTCCAGTCTATCCACGCATTGGTGCCCATGAGTCCAGCGCACCACTGGATGAGGTTGCGGAACGTCACGTCGCCGTCAAACTCCGGCATCGCCGTCAAGACGTAATCATAGCCGGGGAACTGGCTCAAATCCGTCCCCAGCGGCACGTCGGCGATCATGCAAATCTGCCCGATGAGGTTGGCGATGCTGGCCGGGAAGCCAAGGGCCACGTTGAAATAGAAGGGATTGTTGAGGTTGTCCGTGATGATGTTGCCAAGGTTGTCCGTCCACGGAATAGACTTGTACAGAACGATGTCGAACCGCGTCATCCTGTCCATCGCGTTGAGGCTGATGGCGCTCAACCGTCTCGGCTGTTCGTCGGGGGTGAAATAGCCGCAGGGGATGTAGGTCACCACGGGATCAGCCTGCGTCCAGTCCGCCACGCCGATCTCAACGAACAGCTCCGCGCCCTCAAAAATGACGTTGTTGAACTGGCCCTGCCGGTTGTCCAGTCTCAGGGTCAGCTCGGAGGCGATGGCCGTACCGATTTCCAGCTTTTTGCCATTGCAGGAATAGCGGTCAATGTTGAAGCCGTTCTCCATCACGTTGGCTTCGGTGATGTTGATGGCGCTGCCGTTTCGATCTGTGCCAGTAATGCGAAGCACCTGCCGCTGTTCGCTGTCAAACAGCGCCTTTACCGCGCTTGAAATGGGGTACATGCTGCCCTTTCACCTCCTTACTGCTCGATGATGTTAAAGGCGATGGTCGATATGCCGAGCAGGCGGCTGTAGGTGGTGACGCTCCTGTCACCAACATAGAATGTTTTCGTCTGAAAACCCATCGCCTTGTAGTCGTAGTAGTTCACGCTGATGTATTCAGGGTTGAAGGCGTTCAATATGACCCTTGCGGCGCTATCGTAGATATTCTGCCATTCCAGCTCGATATGCACCTTTTGAGCCACACGCATCTTGTGCATCAGCGCGTCCTCAGTGCGGCCAGCGTCGCCGTCCGATACGTCGCTCAGCTTCCAGTCATATTTGGAGGGACAGGGCACAACGGCCCCGTCCACGCTCTGTATCGGGTTAAACTGCTGATTGGGCATTGCCTGTCCCTCCTGTGTATCAGTTTACGGGAATGACCGTGATACCCGCCCTGCGATTCGTGCGCTGCTGAGCTTTCTGTATCTGTCCTGTAGTGACCTCCATCGTCATGTCCTTGCGCTCGATTCTGTCAAGGCGGTCAATGACCATCCCCAACAGATTCACAATGCCACTGACATCCGTGGAGTCCGCGTGATCCTCGCCGTACTGCGCACTGTCCCCCGCATAGACAGAGCGCTCGTTCACGCGATCCGCAACGTCGTTCATCCAGTCCGTGTTGTTGTCCAGCGGCAGCACCGCCTCGCGTCCGGCCTCCCCGGCCAGCACGTCGCGGGCCAGCATCGTCGGGCCTTGCAGTATACCGCCCTGAGCCAGCGCGTTGACCCTGCCAAGGCCGATGTGGGGGAGGTTCGCGTTCCAGTCCCACCAATAGGAGCCGCCGCCCGCCCAATCGGGACGGTCAAACTCAAGGTGGATGCGCAGCGCGTTGTTCAGACCGTCGATAATGCCGTTAACCGCGCTCTCCACCCGGTCCATCAGGCTGTTGGTCATGTTGACGACGTCGTTGTACATGTTCCTGAAGCGCGAAGGGACAGTGCTCTCAAGGTTCACCATAGCTTGCAGAACGACGCTCTGGACCTGCGTCATGGCAATGGCGGCACCAGAGGCGATGCTGGAGAAGCCATTTGCAAACAGGCTGCTCATTGCGGCCATTTTTCCGGGAATGGCAGATGTGTTTGCGTTATCCATCGTTGTATACAGCCCATAGAACATATTCCCGTAAGCTGTCTTTACCGTAGCCTGAATGTTGTTCCAGTTGGTTGTAAACACTTCGTTCGTGGTTGACAGTTTATCGGGAATTGTGCTGTTGTTGGCTGTATCCATCGTCGAATACAAGCCAAAGAACATTGCTCCATAAGCTGTCTTGACAGTCTCTTTTATCGTCTCCCATCCCGCAACAAATGCGGTGTTCAGGTTGACGAGTTTGCCGGGAATAGCGGTGTTGCTCGCCGTGTCCATTGTCTGATAAATCCCATAGAAAATATCGCCAAACACGGTTTTTACCGCCTGGTGAACCAATTCCCAACCTTCCGAGAAAGCGGTCTTAATGGCCTCCATCTTCTTCGGAACAACATTTTGGGCGTAGTTATCAAGAGTGGTAGATACACCATAGAGCATCGGACCGACTGTCTGCTGAATAATGCTGTTTGACCCATTCTGATTAGAGGAACCTGTCCCCATACCGTTCAGGAAATCAGCATTATACATTCCCTGCCCTTCTTCAGCCTGTGCGCCGGGGAATAATGCTCTCCAACCATTCTTGATAGCTCCCCAGATACCGCCATTACCATCTTTTGAGCTTACAGCTTCATCTACGCCTTCTATGTACCCCTGACCATTTCTATTGCCAAGCTCAACATATGCCGTCCGTAGTGATGCAGAAGTAATGGCATCTACATCCCCACTTTGCATCGCTTGTCGGTTGATAGCAGGTTCTTCAATCGTTTTGTATTTAATGCGACGTATAAGTGCGGTAGTAAATGCTGTCCACACTGCATCCGCAATAGCCTCTATAACAGGCTTTAGAGCATCGGTAATAACCTTAGGCAAATCAGGAGGCAATCCCTCAATAAACTCCTTCACCGCATTTTTAACGGCACCAGTTCTGTTTAATTCAACGAAAATGTCTTTAATTGTATTAAATAGATTGTTTACTCCGATGCCTAAGTCGTTTGCAAATTTACCCCAGTTAATCTCCATTATCGCCTGACTGATTCGTGCACCAATTTTCGTGCCGATGCTTTGAGCATTAAACTCATTGACCATCTTTCCCCAGTCAGGGTCAAGCTGCGCACGAGTGACATCATAATCCATGTTCAGCAGAGCATCCACAAAGTCACCGGTCTTGCTGAACGCGCTCTTTATCAGTGTCCACGTATTACTGGCAATTTCACGCCACTGAATCTTGCCAAGCGCCTTCTTGATGCTGTCCGCCGCTTCTTTTTCCTTGAACCCATCCACAAACGACTGCCCTATGGTCAGCAGGTCAAGGATCAGCTCGTTCGCCGCCTGTCCAGCGGTGCCCCAGAAGTCCTTTTCGGGGTTAAACAGGTTGTTGAAGAAGTCCGCGATCTTGAATCCGAGCAGTTGCGTGAACTCCCTGTCCTGGAGCGTGGGCATTGCCGCTGTCAAAATGCCCCAGAGTGCTCCCGTGAGGGTGTTGACGATCTCCGTGGTCGGGAACCCGGAAACCATCTCCACAAGCCCATCCTTGAGCGCAAGTCCGTGCTGCGTCCATGAGAACTCATCAATAAAGGTGTTTAGACTGGTAAAGGCCCCCTCAATGACACCGTTCAATCCTTTAGCAACATCAGTCCAGCTCACAGAACTAAACATCGTGTTCGCGCCAGAAGCCAGCTTTTTCCCAGTGCTGACCCACGGGAAATTCTCCGCAAAATTCTGTAAAGCTGTCGCAACGCCGGTAATGCCATAACCAATCGTCCCGCCTACAGCGTCCCAGTTTATGGCGTCAAACATGCCCCATACGGCACTCGCAAGGTTCTTCCCGGCACCCGCCCAGTCGAGCTTCGTGACAAAGCCGTACAGTATTTCAGCGATTGCGTTCAAATGCTGCGTCAGCGAACGACCCAGCTCATACCAGTCCACGGTATCCATGAAACTGTTGATACCCTCCGCAAACTTATTGCCGAGGTTTATCCAGTCCATTTCATCCATGAAGGCGTTGTAAACGGAAGTGATGATGTTGAGTCCGTCGGCGAGCTTCTTGCCGAGGCCAGCCCAGTCCGTATCATTGATCCAACCGTTCAGCTTGTCGGCAAACATGCTGCCGATGGACGCCCATTCGCCGCTGTTGAACGCCTCGCGTATCCTCTTGGCAAACTCCGCGATGCTGCTCTCAACCTTGCGGTTTTCAAACATGCTCGCGTAGTCGGCGACATCCTTGCCGTTCTTCTGGGTGTCGCTGCGGCTGTCGCGGGTGAGAAGGTTCAGCTCATCGAAGCCCAGAATGGCCTTCTTCAGCTCCTTGATGTTCTTCTTGGCCTTCTCTGTCTCGTTTTCAGCCCATTCGGTGGGCACCTTCAGCGCGGCAACGTAGGTATCGCTGCCTGTGATTGCCGCAAGGAACTGATTGACGATATTGATACCCTCGACAAACTTGTCAACCACAAGGTCAATCGCAGGCGCAAGGCTGTTGAGGATCGGGGCGACCATCGCGCCAAGGCTGTTCTTCAGATACAGCATGGAGGTGGCGATCTTGTCCATGCTGTTGGAAAACGTGCGGTCTACCAGCAAACTCCACTGATACAGGTTCCCAATGCCCTCGCTGAACGCCTTGGTGACTTCCTTGATCGCCGTGCGGATGGCGCGATAGAAGGCAATCCGCCCCAGGGAGCGCACAAACCCGTTGATCTGGGTGGCGACATTCTTGATCCTGTCACCGATATTCTTCGCAAACAGGGTGGGCAGAGCCGTAAGCCCCTTGAAGGTGATCTTCGCAACGGATTTGGCGAAGTTTTTGGCGGCGGTTCCGGCGCTGTTGAGCGCACTTTTCAAGGCATTTACGCCAGATGTAAACGCCTTTATGCCAACCCGGCCAAGCGCGGAGGCAAGATTGCCGACCTGCTCAACCACAAACTTCAAACCGGCCCCCAGCCCATAGCCCAGTGCGTTGCCGGGGGAGGAGAAAATCTGCTGAATCTGCCTTGCAAGACCGCCAAGCCCAGCACCGCTCGCAAACCCGCCGCCAAACTGGCGCATGAAATTACCGAAGGTGTTCCCGGTATTCTCAAGTTCACGCTCAAGACGCCGCACCTGCTCAGTCGCATTCGCAATGGCGTTAAGGTCCAGCTCGCCCTCGCCCACGTTCAACAGTTGTTGCAGGCGATCCCTTGCGGCGGCAAGGCGCATAGCCAGTATGTCAGCGTCGTTATTGCTTTGCAGGAAGGCACGAACGTCGTTCGTCTGGGCAATGGCCGAACGCACTTGCGCGACGGCATTTGCCGCCTCGTTCGCGCCATTGCGGATATTGTCCAAGTCTGTTGTGGCGTTTGCGTCGCCTGTCGCAATGCCGTCACCACCCTGCTGATTCGCGTTTGCACGCGGGCCACGTATGCGGGGTATGCGTATCTCTCCCAGCCCTTCAAGGTGGCGCAGGCCCTCTGCCATCCGCTCAAACTCCGTCCAGTCTGTACCCTGCACTTCCTGGGCAGCAATGGCAAGGTTGACGATGTTCTCAGCCAGCCGGTTGTTGATGCGGATGTCGTTCGCAACCGCAAGATGTGCAACCGCGTTGCCCATTTCACGCAGGGGACCGAAGTCAACGAGACTTATCAACTCCGTCGCCTCTGCGATATTCGTCATCTCACGGGCCACACTGCCGGAGATGGTAAGGCCGCTGATGACCTCTAACTGACGAACGCCCTCAACAAACCTTCCAATGCGGGAGAGGTTGTTGACGTTCAGGTTCGCAAGGGATTCATTGATGGAGTTGATACCATTGCCGATGGTATTGGAGATGCGGACTTCCCCGACATCCCTCAGCGCGGAAAGACCGCTTGCAAGAGACTGTAAGCGCTGCCCGACGTTAGCACTGATGGATTTTACCGCTGTGCCAATGTCGGAGAATCCCTTGGACAGGTCAGACGGGATTTTCAGGCCCTTCATGCTCTGTGAAATCTCGCCAAGCGCACCCGCCAGCTCGCGCAGCCGGTTGGGAGCGTCCTTCATGTTGTCCGAAGCGGTCTTGCTGACGTTCGCCAGCGTGACAAGGTCGCCAAAGCCCTTGGACCCGGCGACGGCAGAGTTGAACTTCTTGACAGCGGAGGCGAGGTCGCCTATGCTTTTGGCGGCAGGCTCCGCATTTGCGCTTACCTGTATCGAAAGGGTATCAATGTTCACCTCGTTCGCCACGTTCGCTCGCCTCCTTCTCTCTCTGTAATCTCATCTGACGGTTCATCTCAGCTTCAGCCTTGAAGCGTTCAAGCGCCGCCAGCATCTTCGCCTTCTCCCTGTCCTCACGCTGCTTATTCGCGGTGTCCTCGGTCAGCGGATAGGGCTTATCGACGTACTTCTCAGGCTTGATGGGCTTCTTGCTCAACGATGTACGCAGTATGGGCGCAAGGGCGGCAATCGCGTCATAGACGTATCTGCCTTGCAGCCACAGCTCAAAGTTTGTCTCTTCACGCCTGATCTCTTTGGCCTTGCGATAGGCTTTCACCAGCGACGCATCCATGTTCCAGTACTCGTCATAGCTCATGCCCATCGCAAGGTAGGTGGGGAACGCTTGCTCAAAAACCCGCGTGTATGTCACTGACTTTTGAGGGTGATCCCTGGACGGCTCAGAGGCGGTTAATCCTCTTCCTCTTCCTCTTCCTCCCGGTTCCAGTTCGCCTTCCAGGTCACTACGTTTCCCTTGTCACCCTTGGGGGACTCAAGCATCTGCTTGTAGGGGTCCTGATACATCTCATAGAGACACTTGAACAGGTCGGTCTTGTCGTCCATCGTGTCATAGATGGCCTCCACGACCTTGTTCTTGATGTCGGGATGGTGGGCAATAAAGGCTCCACGGAAAAGCTGGGGCAGGCGGGTCATGAGTTTGTCCTGCATGTCGTTGGGGTTGAAGCCCATATTCTGCTCCATGTACCGCACAGTGGCCCGTGTATATTCAAGGCAATACTCCTTGCCCTTGTATTCAAAACTGATCTGCTTGCTCATAAACGGTTGCATATCCTTTCAATCTTTCAAGATTTGAAAACGGGCAGGAGTTAACCCTGTCGAATCAATCTCCTGCCCGCATATTGGTTGTTGTGGTTTTAGCCACTGACAGGCTCAAAGCCCTCAGTCATGGTCAGGGTGACGGTCATGTTCACGACCTCATTGACCGCGCCGCCGTTGATGTAGACGTTGATGAGCGCCCTGCCCTCGAACTTGCCGAGACTGCCGTCCGGGGTGTAGACACCGCCAGTGTTGCTCGCGCCGAACCAAATGGCAACGGGGGTCTCAACACCCTCCAGAGCCTTGATCTTGGCGAAGTCGGTGGCGTTGTAGTTGCAGGTGAAGGACTTCTGCTCGTTGGCCTTGATGCCCTCGATGTAGGTGTACATCGGATCAGAAGTCGTGGTCTTGTCCAGGGCTTCGGGAGCACCCCAGAGGTCCGGGAAATCTTTGATCTCGACGAGCGGCGCCCATGTGATGGTGCCAGTGCCGGAACCGGCCATCAAATTGCACTGAAAAGTAGAGATCGCCTGGGACATATCTCATTCCTCCTTCTTTATCGCCTGTAGACGAGATAGTTGCCGTCCGCATCCACGGCGACCTCGCCACGGTATCGCGCATACATGCGGTAGATGGTTGCGTCATTCATGTTCTGAATGGGGTTCAGCAAAAGCCGCTTAAACCCCAGCTTCATGAACTCCGTATCGACCAAAGCGGCAATGGCCTTGCATTCGGCCTTCTTGCCTTTGGTCAGGTTACTGTACACGTTGACCTCATAGACAACCTGTACCGTGTTCTCAATGCTGACATTGGTCATCGTGGAACGGACAGGGAAGTTGTCCATTTCCACGATGTTTACTGCCGGAAATCTGGGCGGCTGGCTGACGTATTCACCTGCGACATAGGAGCCGGGAAACGCCTCTCGGACAGCGGTTGCGATTATGGTGAATAACAGGCTTTCCGGGGAAATCACGTTTCAAACACCTCCCTCGCAATAGCCGCAAGTTCATTGCGCAGTTCTTGCGATGTGTCGTACATCGCTCGGCTGGGCGGGTTACCCATCGTGTGCCCGCCACCTGCTGACTTGGGCAGATACCAGCCGTTGGGATCATCCCAATGGCCTTTTGCATCCGGGAACGTGCCAGGTCCCATACCAAACTCATCAGCTTGCGGATGGCCGTAACCGTAAGTCACACCAGCGCCAAACTCGATGATGACAGCCGTTGTGCCGCTGATGACGATTGCATATACGCCATCTCCCCTGTCCTCAACGTCGTATTTAATGTCGCTGCGTGGGCCGTCATATTTGGCTCCAGTGAACTTCACGCTTGCTTTATCGAACCCTCTCATTGTCAGTTCAATCGCAAGTTTCTCCGCCTTATCCCGAAGCCAGAGTTGATAGGCTTGCAGCTCCATGAGTGCGTTGGCAATGCTCGCGCTGTCGAAGCCCAGTTTGATCGTCTTGCTCACGACACGCTCACCTTGCTTACGGCAATCAGCACATTGCCAAAGATGGGGAGGCCACGGCCAACCTTCTTGACGATGTAGTCCCAGGGGGTGACGAATCGCCCCTTTTTGTCAACGACCAGTGCGCCATTCTCGTCCAGTTGAGGCACACTGTCTATCCAGAGCACGGCATACTCATTGATAGGCGTGTTGCGATCCTCAATGACGATGGTCCTGTCGTATTGGTCATCATCGCCAAACTGACGCGCCGCCACATCGCCACGGGCTGGGGAGATGTTGGCGTATGCCTTGATGGGATTGCCGTGGGTTGTGTGCGTGCCAACCTGGTTGCCGTAATCGTCGTAATCCTCGACGGTCACGTTATACAGCGCGTACCAGAACGGCTGCTTGTTACGGTTCGCCGTCCGCACCAGTATCACCACCCGTATTATCGCCGGAATCATCGGCGGGCTTCTTAGTACGCAGCACCCCGGCGATAGGGATGACGTTGTTGCGGATGTATTCTACCATGTCCGCGTACTTGAAATGCCTGTGTATGCCGTTCTCTATACTCAGAACTTGGCTCTCTATGCCACTCTGTGTATACCCGGCAATGACAGACATAACTTGCGTCATCTCGTATTCAGCAGGAACATCCTCCGGCACATTGTCAGGGTTTGCATTGGAGTACCGCCAGCCCAGAATTTCACGCTTCGCAAGGGTTAGGTAGGTCGTGATAAGCGCGTCCTCAGACGTATCATCGATACGCAGAATCGTCTTGACCATCATCAGCTTTTCCTCCGTGGTCATGCTCATATCGCCCTACCCTCCTTTAGCGCGTTACTTCTTTGCGGGCCGTCCCGGCCTCTTGGCAGCAGGCTCGACCTTCTCCCCGATCACGGGTTCCTTCTCCGCAATGGGTTCAGGCTTGGGCTGATCCTTTGTGGGGACCAGCCCAATGACCCGACCATGCGGTGTCTGCATCACAGCCATCGCACAGCCCTCCGATTAGGTCAGCGCGGTGGCCGCGTTGTGCAGGTAGATACCCTGGGCCTTGTTCTCGTAGACGAAGGTATCCCAGTAGCAGCGGTAGTCGAACTTCCACGCATCAGCCGCCTGGTTGATGTCGGGAGTGAAGATACGGGGCAGGACGTGCTTCATCACCTTCAGAATGGCGCTGGGATGGACCATCAGGAAGTTGATGGGGAACGCGCCGGAGGTGCCGATGTAGCCGCCAGCCTCCTGGCCGGAAGTGGTGCCATCGTACTGGGTGATGGCGGTGTAGAAGCGGGTCTGAGGCACGCGGATCACGCGCATGCCGTTGTACGCTTCGATGCCGTTGTAGATGTTGCGTTCGCCATTCTCGGTGAAGCGGGCGATCTTGTTCTTCAGGCCCTCGTAGGCAGTCTCGGAGATGAACAGCAGACGGCCCTCCTCGGGGACCTCAGCCTCATTCATCGCCTTGGTAGCGGTGTCAATCAGGCCGGGAACATCGGTGGTGCCAGGAGTGATGTCAGCGGCAGTCGCCTTCTGAATGCCGGTAGCGCCGCAAATCTTTGCGAAAGCGTAGGCATCAACTTCCGGGGTCACACGAGTGCGGATGAACTCACCGGCCAGAGTGCCGAAGGCAAGGTCGAGACTCTCCTCATTGTCCATTCGGTCGATCTGGAAACTGCGGCCCCTGTCCTGTTCGAGGGTCATGGTCTCCCATGTGCCGTTGACGTTACCGTTGACGTAGCCGTTGTTGCGGCTGTAGTCGCCCAGGCCGTCCATGCTGGTCTTAAAGACCTTCACGGCATTGCCGCCGATGAACTGGACATTGGGGTTGTCCAGGATGGCAGAACGGGAACTGTACTTGTACACTTCATCCAGCAGAGGCAGATAGCGCTCAGCAAGGGCAATGGTGTTAGCGTAAGGCATACTTCTTTTCCTCCTTGTAGGTTGTTATTTGGTGGGAGGCAGTCCAAACAGACGGCGCAGGTTCGCCTGATCCTGTTTCTTGTACTCCTCACTATTGGGATCACTGGCGGGAGGCTTCGGCGTTTCGGCCAGAATCTTCGCCCGCATGTTCTTCTCCCAACTCAGATCGCGCCGCGCCATGATGTCGAACAGGGTCTCGGCATCGCCGTCAGCCAGAGCTTCAGCGGCCTTCTGGGCCATACCCTCGTCGAATCCACGGCCAATGAAACTGGCCCGGTAGTTGCTCAGGGTCTTGTCCCGGCGCAGTGCCTCCAGCTCGGCGTCACGGGCCTCCATCTCGGCCTTGCGGTCCGCCTCGCGGGCCTCTTCTTCGCTCATGCGGGAGCGGAGCTGGCGCTTCAGGTTCGCGTTTTCAGAAGTCAGCTTGTCGCGTTCGCGCTTCCACTTGACTTCATTCATCAGCTCGGTGGCCTTGTCAGGCTTGGGCGCAGGAGCAGGCGCAGGGTCAGACACGGGATCAGGTGCGGGAGCCGGGTCAGGTGCGGGTGCGGGCTGGCCGGGATTGTAGTTTTCCAGCAAAGCCAGCTTTTCGTCGGCGGTCATATCCTCGCGGTAGCCGTCAACATTCTTCCAGTCAAACGCCATTGGGTTTCCCTCCTTGTGTTACATGCAATACTTGTTACCCCGCCTTCTTTGGCGGCATGCGCTTTTTTATACTTGCATCTCCGCAAGTTATCTCAAATGGCAATGCCATTGGAAATCCAAAAACAAAAGGCGAGACGAATCCACAATCATCTGTTAATCCGTCTCGCAAAATCGTTAATACGTCTATATTCAATTGTCACGCGGCTTGCTGGGCCAGGTATTCTTCCTCAGTCGCTATTTCTGGATGACATCTGCAATGCCAGTGTGCCGGGAGCATCGGAAATTCATCTATCGGATAAATGACATTATCTCTTGGCGCACATACCGTGCAGACTCTTTCGTCTTTCTCTGTGACCCATCGCACATACCTTATTCCAGCATTTCTAAACGCCGTGATACGCGCTCTAACTGTGATGTTGTCTGCATACTGCCGTACCTGGTTTGCCAGAACATCCAGCCCACGCTTCAGGTTGCGACGCATCTCCTGATTGCCTAATTCGGTTGCGATCACGCTCTCAAACATCCTGTCGCGCTTGCGAGTATATTCCCGCATATACACAAAGTCGCTGAGAGGATCGTATGCCTTGAGCATCGCCCATACAAACTCGTATGGGTCGAAGTCATCATAAGATACAGACGCTTCAAGTGCCGCGTCTCTGAACGCCTTACGCGCAATGTCCATGTACTCACGCACAATGACATCATCCATGCGCTTATACATGTCGTTGACGCGCTTGCGGACATCCAGTATATTCAGCCTGTCAAAGGGCAGGATAGCGAAGCGCTGGAACTCACGGGACATGTAGTTGACCATAATCATCAACGACCTGTCCGCATGTCCAAAGATTTCAGGCGTTGTCACTGATTGTCACGCCCTGTCTCTTCGGTTTCTTCGCTTTCGGAGGAGGTATCCTCGGTGTTTTCCTCCTCAGTCGCCGTCTGTTCGCTTTCAGAGGCCTCCGTAGTCGTGGGAATATTCCCGGTTGCCAGCATTTCATTCATGAGCATGGTCACAGGCTCCCACTTATCCAGATACCGTTTGCTCTGCGCATACACGTCCATCGGATCGTTGAACAGCCCGGAAGTGGCAATGGCGATTTCAGGATGTATGCCTGCCTGCAACAGCGAAGTAAGCGCCTGGCACTTGCTCTGAAGGTTGTCGTGCTGACGGCGGGTGAACTTACATTCAACAGCGGCCAGTTTCAGATCGATGTCGCGGGTCTCGCCCATGATTCTGAGCACCAGCCGCAGGAACTCACGCTCAGACTTGCGGTACAGTTTTTCGGTGATCTGTGCCCTGGCCTCTGCTTGCTGCCAACCGTCACGCAGAAGCACAGCCTGACCAGTATCAGAAGTGGACGCGCCACCCTTGGTTGTCGTCGGCAGTCCGCAGATGTAGAGCACCTGATCATACAGGTAATCCACCAATGTCTGCGTCTGCTGCTGATTCAACTCCTGAGACACAAGGTCTACATCGCTGTTCAAGCCATTGACGCTCTTTAGGACGATAGCACCCATCTTGCGAAGCCGCTCAACTGTATCTTCCTCAATGTCGCAGTTGATGAACTTCAAGAAAGACTGCACGAACTGCTCCAGACCATCCACGCGGTTGCTCTGAATGGTATTGATGGCGTTGAGGATAGGGATGGCAGGCTCGAAGCTGCCCAGCATGTTCATGTTCAGCCGATACTCGAAAATGGGAATATCACGCAGGGCGTGCGGCTCCCACTTCACAAGGTCGGCTCCGTCCCATATCTCGAAGTAGTGTGTCCGCGTATAGCCGCAGTACAGCCACTTGAAAGTGCCGTCGTTATCCTGACGCCACACCATGCGCACGCCCATCATGCGCTTGTGCCCGAAGGCCGTGCTGTAGGCAACAAACGTATAGCGCGGATCGGGAGTATCTATCTCAAACGGGGCAAAGTCAGGATCGTCAACGGAATCAGGGTCGGGGAGGACCATGCGATAGCCCACTCCGCAAATAGCCATCCACGTAGCCATTTCCATATCGCGGGTCGCCTTGTCCTCGTACAGCATGTAGTCGTTCAAAAGCTCAATGTCCTTGGAACGGCCATCATCGTCGCCGCGACGGACATACACCACAGGCTCACCCATGAAGTACGCCGCCACAAACTGGCTGACTTCGGAAGCGTGGTTCTCCACCACTTTGTTGTTGATCTCAGGCCGGGTCTGCTTCTTGCGGTTGAGGATAGGCTGCATGCCACGGTTGTATCGGTAAAGGTAGTCAATCTGCGCAGAATTGAACCAGTGAACCGCAAGGCATTCACTCAGCACCATCCAGAGGTTGTCCCGCGTAATCTCGTCTACGCCGGTCAAAACCTCTACGCGCCCGAAAAGCTGGCTGCCGGGAAGAACAGGATGGACGCCATCGGGAATGTTGTCCCAATACGATTCGATGTTGTTCGGCACTCAGTTG
>Ga0326511_10002742_pt1 | contig 14236 bp, 20 predicted proteins | sample 0_2496_0518_D_FD_203701 | JGI IMG/M metagenome (GOLD analysis project Ga0326511, IMG submission 203701) | Bovine rumen microbial communities from UC Davis, California, United States - 0_2496_0518 | ecosystem: Host-associated > Mammals > Digestive system > Stomach > Rumen | place: USA... | reverse complement strand
TATGAAACATCTTGATGATAAAATACATGAAGCTAAAGATATGCTTATTGAGCGTTATCAATGGATGTGTAAGCAAGACCCATCTTCAGCTAAATTTATGTATGAGAATGGTACTATGCTCGGATATGTACCTGAAGAAGGTATTGAATCTGCGTTAAAACATGGTACTTTAGCTATTGGTCAAATAGCTTTAGCAGAAACTTTACAAATTCTTATTGGTAAAGACCATACTACTAAAGAAGGTATGGAATTAGCAATAAAAATTGAAAAATTATTTAATACAAGATGTGCAGAATTTAAAAAGCAATATCATCTTAATTTTGGTGTATATTATACACCAGCTGAAAATCTCTGTTATACAGCTATGACTAAATTCAAAGCTAAATATGGAGATATAGAAAATGTTACTTATTATATGAAAGATGGTAAACGTCATGATAAACCTTATTTCACTAATAGTATACATGTTCCTGTTTATATTGAAATGTCTCCTTTCGAGAAAATTGAAATTGAGTCTAAATTAACAGGTTATTCAAATGCAGGTTGCATTACTTATATAGAACTTAATAGTTCTGTAATTAATAACATTAAAGCTCTTAAAACTTGTGTTCAGTTTGCTATGGATAAAGATATTCCGTATTTTGCTATTAATGTGCCAGCTGATAGATGTCAAGAATGTGGCTATCAAGGAGAAATTGGAGAAGTTTGTCCTCATTGTGGAAGTACACATATTAAACATCTAAGACGTGTTACTGGTTACTTAACTGGCGATTATCGTACTGCCTTTAATCCAGGTAAACAAGCAGAAGTTCTTGATAGAGTAAAACACACAATGAAAATTTAATATGAATTACAGTGGAATTACTTATCCTGATGTAAATAATGGATGGGGATGCCGAGTTACCTTATGGGTATCTGGGTGTCCCCATCATTGTTTAAATTGTCATAATCCTCAAACTTGGGATTATAATGCAGGTCAAAGGTTTACTTCAAAAGTTCTTGATAAACTTATTGAATTAGTACAAGATGATACAATAGAAGGTTTGACAATTAGTGGTGGAGACCCTTTAGACCCTGAAAATATGCCTTGTGTATTATCTATATGTATGTATGTAAAAAAGCTTACACATAAGAATATTTGGGTATATACAGGTTATACTTATGAATATTTACGTTCAAATCCTATATATAATCCAATATTTCAATATATTGATGTACTTGTAGATGGTCCTTATATACATGATAAACGTGATATTACTAGTAATAATATGTTTAAAGGTTCTACTAATCAAAGATTAATTGATGTTCAAAAATCTAATAATGATGTAGTATTATGGACTCAACCTACTATTTAATATTTTTAAAATTTTAACAAATGAAAATAGGTACTAATTGTTTTGATGAAGAAGACATAACAGTAGATAAAGTCACAGTTCGGTATATGCAAGAACCTGATTGTGAGCAAGAAGACCGTACTAAAGACCAAGTATTAACTATTGAGTCTTGTAATAATGGTGTTGGTAATTTTGCTCGTTTACATATAGGTGAAACTGGTTGGGCTATTAATGAGCCTGAAGATTTAGTTAAAGTAGTAAATGATTTTTGGAAACGTGTAGATATTATGAGTGACGATCATAAAACATATAAAAAACATGATTGATATTAATAAACTTATTATGGAGTCTATGAAGGCTCATGATACTAATAGAACTAATGCTTTAAAGAATCTTAAAGCTAAAATATTAGAATTTAAAACAGCAAAAAATGCTAAACAATATAATGAATCTGCAGAAATAGCTATTATTCAGAAAATGGTTAAGGAACTGAATAATGATATTATAATTTATAATAATGCAGGACGTACAGAATTAGCAAATGAATCTGCAGCACAACTTAATGTATTGCAAGATTTATTACCGCCAATTCCAACTGTAGATGATATAAAACGTTTCCTACTTAAAGAATACCCAAATGGTATTGAACAGAAACAAATGGGTATTGCTATTAAGAAAACTAAAGAATCACTTATTGGAGTTGATGGTGCAATGGTTGCAAATATAGTAAAAAATATAATTAAGTAATATATGAATATATTAATTATTCCAGACGTACATGGTAGAGGTTTTTGGAGAGAACCTTGTTCAAATATTGATAAATTTGACAAAGTTATTTTCTTAGGAGATTATCTTGACCCTTATCCTAATGAAGGAATAACTCCTTTAATAGCAAGAGATAACCTTAAAGAAATAATTGAATTTGTAAATAATCATAAAGATAAATGCGTTTGTCTTTATGGTAATCATGATTTACATTATACTCATTCAAGTTATGATAATAAAGCAAGAAGTACTCGTTATGATTTTAATAAAGCAAAACAAAATTGCGAATTATTAAAACAATTACCTTTACAAATTGCTTATGAATATGATGATTTCTTATTTACTCATGCTGGAGTTAATACAAAATGGTATGACAATAATAAACATATTATAGGCGAATTATCTGCATATAACTTAAATAAGTTAATTAATAGCGAAGAAGGTATTGAGTTACTTGCTCAAATTGGTCGTCGTAGAGGAGGTGTGTATCTTACAGGTAGTTGTGTATGGAATGATGTAGTTGATATGGTTGGTAAACCTTGGTCAAATTATATTCAAGTATTTGGACATACACAATTAGAACATTGGGTATCTACTAAAACTAATTTGAAAGAAGAGTTTCCTAATAATGAACCTTTTTATTGCTTAGATTGCCGTAAAGCTTTTATATTACAAGAACATAATATTGTTGAATATCCTGAAACTGACTAAATGTATATTGTACCAATTATAGGTATTATTGCATTAATATATGTAATTTATGTCGAAATTCAATATTTGCGAACCTAAATTAGGTTTAGAGCAACAAGAAGCTTTAGAAAAGATTATTGCATTCTTAAAAGATAAGAAGTCTACAGTATTTTCATTATATGGGAGTGCTGGAACAGGTAAAAGTTTACTTGAAACTCACATTATTAAAGAAATTGAAAAACGTAGAAAAAATTATTGCTTATGTGCCCCAACACATAAAGCTGCATTAGTTATGCGTAATTATACACAAAGAGATGCCATAACTTTACATAGTCTATTAGCATTATCTCCTAATATTGAAATTTTGGAATTGGATTTAAGAGCACTAGAATTTGTTACTTCTCATACTAGTACAAATAGTATACCTAATAATGGAGTAGTTATTTGTGATGAAGCATCAATGATTAGTGATGATTTATTTGATTTACTTGTAGAAAAATGTAAGGCACTTAATTGTAAAATCATTTTTATATCTGATTATGCGCAGTTATTACCAGTTAAGTCAAAACATCATTCTAAAGTATATCAAGTAAAAGATAAATTTCAACTTACTCATATTTATAGACAAAGTAAAGAAAGTGCCCTTATGCCCGTGTTAAGCGAGCTTAGACAGCATGCAATTAAACACTTTGATACTTGTGAAGCTGAGCAAGGAAGTCTTGTTGTAGACAAGGATTTTAAAGAATTTTTCTCTAAATTAATTCCAAAATATAAAGAAGCTATAAAGAACCTAAATATTCTTAAAGTCAAAGTTTTAGCATATACAAATAATCGTATTACTAAATATAATGAATTTATTCGAAAATTTCTTTGGAATAATCCAAAAAAAGAATATGTTAAAGGTGAATTGCTTACAGCTTATTGTAATGGAGTTTATGATGGATTTAAATATTATAATTCTATGGATTATATTGTTCAAGAAGTTAGACCTAAAACAAAAACATTACCTAATGGTATTACAGTTAAAGGATTTGACTTAACACTGTATGACCCTTATGAAAAAGAATCCAGTACAATTTTTATGTTATCTAAAGATAATCCAAAACAATTATTCGAAGCTTTAGCAGGTTCTTTAGAAGTTGCTCGTATTGATGCTATTAATGTATCAAAACGTAGTAGATCTGCTGCGGGAAAATTATGGAAAACGTATTATGATTTATTTGAATCATTTACAACTCCATATGATTTATACTTTAGAGATAGATTAATTAGAAAGAAAACTTTTGACTATGGTTATGCTCAAACAGTTCATAAAAGTCAAGGTTCTTCATATGATGAGGTATTTGTAGATATTAAGAATATTAATACTTGTCAAGAGGATTTAGTAAAGCAACAATTACAATATGTAGCTTTATCTCGTACAAGAACTAATGCTTATATTTATGCTTGATATTCATATTGTATATAGTGACCCAAAGGATTTACAGTTATTAAATATAACTAATTCAAAACAACAGCCATTTATACATAGTTATTACATAAACTCATTAGAAGATAGAAGTAAAGGCTTTAAATTAAAAGCAGCTTGGGGTGCTAAACTTAACCCATTTGTTTATTTGGAAATAGATGGTAAACCGCATAGATGTTTTTACACAGAAACAGGTGAAAATGCTGTTTCTCAGCTTATTAAGTTTTTACAAAAATAAGATACTTGTTACCAATTTAAAATCTAAGTAATATGTTAATAGTTAAAGTGTACAATTTGAGTGATAAGAAACTTCCACAGTATGAAACTAGACTTTCTGCAGGTATGGATGTTCGTGTTGATTTCAGTCGTAATAATTTATCTAATCCAGTACCTGTTAAAGGAGCAGGACAGTTTATTCCAGCTAATGAAGTGCAGAAAACCTCAATACTTACATTGGAACCAGGTAGTAGAGCTTTAATTCCTACAGGTATTTGTATGAAAATACCAGAAGGGTATGAATGCCAAGTACGACCTCGTTCAGGTTTAGCATGGAAAGAAGGTATTACAGTACTAAATACCCCAGGAACTATTGATGCTGATTATACTAATGAAGTAGGAGTTATTGTAATGAATACTTCTAGTAAAACTGTAATTATTGAAGATAATGAACGTATTGCACAACTTGTCTTTGCTAAAACTGAAGCTTGTGTTTGGGAGCAAGTAGGTTCTAAAGATGATTTAGGAAATAGTGGACATGGTACAGGTATTGGTCATACAGGTAAGAAATAATGGGAGAACTTGATTTATTTGGTCCTAGTCAGACTACAGCATATCTTATAAATAGGGACGCAAAGGGTAAAATCCGTTGCGTCCTTGTTAATTATTATAAAGAAGATGAGTATTGGGTAATTCATCGTGAAACTTATCAATATGGGGGAACGCACACTCAACAACCTAATATTATAATTACCCAAGGTAAACAAAAAAGAGATGCTTCTGCGCAAACAGAATTAAGATTCAATGCTCTTGTAAAAGAGTATAAAGACAAAGGATATAAAGAAATTGATAGACCTGCAGAAGATTATTCCTTAACAGAATTGGATAGTAAATTACCTAAATACAATACTGATTCAAATGGATTCAAGAAACATATGCTTGCTAAGCAATCTGAGAAGGTTAAGCAAGCTTCCATTGATAAAGTTCCTTTCTGGTATGCGAGCAGAAAGATTGATGGTGTTAGGTGTTCATTTTACTGGGATGGTAATCGTATTCGTTCTGCTAGTCGTGGTGGTGGTGATTATGATTATGCTACTATGCATTTTATTCATAATAAAACATTAATTGAGTTCTTTAAACGGCATCCTAAATTCATTTTGGATGGTGAACTTTATAAACATGGAAAAAGTTTACAACAAATTAGTGGTGCCGCTCGTATGGAGAAAAATGCAGTAGACTGCGATTGGCTAGAATTTTATATTTATGATAATATGCTTGAAGGCATGACCTTTAGGGATAGACTTGAAACTTTGCATACAATTAAAAAGGAATTAAATTTAGGATTTGATCCTAATCGTTCTTGGGAAGAAGGTGAATTGCAAATGCAAATGGTTCCACAAGAAAGAGTATCAGGTTGGGATAATATTCTTAAATTACATGACCAATATGTAAGTGAAGGTTGGGAAGGTCTTGTTATTAGAAATCCAGATAAAGTTTATGGCTTTGGAAGACGTACTAATGACATGATTAAAGTTAAAAAGTATAAAGACGCAGAATTTAGAATTACGGGAATTAGTGAAGGTTTACGTGATGAAGATATGTGCTTTACTTTGGAAACTGCTGAAGGTATCCCATTTAAAGCAAAACCTATGGGTAGTCGTGAAATTAAGAATCAGTATCGTAAAGATCTACCTAAATTAATTGGTAAATATGCAACCGTTAAATACTTTTATCTTTCAGATGAAGGTACCCCGCTTCAGCCAGTGTTAAAGGCTATTAGAGATTATGATTAATAATTACTTTTAAATTTATAAAATTATGAGTAGTAAATTTTTAAAAACAATTTCTGATAATGGTAATGATACTTTAGTAGCTCGTGCTAATATATATGAGCAAAGAGCAAAAAATTCACAACAAGAACTTATTACATTTTTAGAAAATAGAAAATTTGAATTGATTATTAAGCTTGGAGAACTAACAGATTTAGGTCCAGATACTAAGGACTCTTTACGTCCAGGAGCAAAGAATTGGGACCCAAAACAATGGGTTAAAGAAATTCAAGAAACTAAGCAACAAATATATGATATAAATATTCAACTCAAACTTGCAAATGAAACAATGAAAGAAATGTTTGAGGATGAAGATACTAAAGAAAATAAGTAATGAGTAGAAAAGTTATTAATACATATCAGTGTGATGATTTAGAAGAAACTCTTGCTGAATTTATAAATAAAATTCCTAAAGAGCATATTCCATATATTAAATTAGGTGTGATACATTTTGAATCTGATTTATATTCATATACTACTAATTTACCAAGTGATTTATTAGCATTAAATAGTAAAGAAGTAAGATTTATAATTACTTCTTATTTCGATGCTGATGTTGAAGATGAAGACATTATATCTGAATCAGAACTTATGGTAGAGATTAAAGAATCAGATATTATTTTTCTATATACTCCTTATGAAATAGCATGTTGTGTTATTGCGATAGTTGATAGTGCAGTATCAGTTATAAATTGTTTAGCTGAGTTAAGAGAACGTTATAATGTTGATGCCTTAGAAATATCTAGTAAGAATGATTTATCTAGTAAAAATGATTCTAAAAATATCTCTAGTGGACATTTTACATCTTTAGATTTTTAATTATGGTTAAAAAGAAATCTGTAGAAAAAATTATAAGAGAACCTGGTGCATACCAGGTTCTTGTTAAACGTGATGGTAAGGTAATTTATAATAAGCAAAAATTAACAAAAGAGCAGTTTTGTAAATTATATTTTAGTGATTTAGATGCTTGTTTACTTATGCATCCAGATTGGAATCCTGAGCAATTCTTACAATTTTATCAAACACGATGGAATAAATTAGAATTAATTTCGTCTTATACAGATTCTTATGGTCATATATGGCAAAATACAAAACCATCTAACAAAGTAATGCTTAATTACATAGAAAATGAATATAAGAAAAAGTATAACGGACAGGAATGATACTGTTTTATCAGATTACCTTCGGGATATTTCTAAAATTAAAATTTTAGATAGTGAATCTGAAAAAGAAGTAGCTGCTAAAGTTAAAAATGGAGATAAGAAAGCTAAAGACATATTAATTACTTCTAATCTTCGTTTTGTAGTATCTGTTGCTAAACAATATCAGGGACAAGGTTTACCTCTTATTGATTTAATTAATGAAGGAAATTGTGGACTTATTAAAGCTGCAGAAAAATATGACCCTGATAAAGGATTTAAATTTATTTCGTATGCAGTATGGTGGATTAGGCAATCTATTATACAAAGCTTAAGTGATAAAGCTAGAACTATTAGACAACCTGTTAATCAAGTTCATAGTTCTACTAAAATTTATAAAGCTATTAAAGAATTTGAGCAAAAGAATGAACGTCAACCTTCTGAATTAGAATTAGAAGAAATGATTAATATTCCTGCGGAAAAAATTAATAGTATTTTAGGCTCTAATCATTATATAGTATCTATAAATACTCCATTTAGTGATGATGGAGATGATGGTACTTTAGTAGATGTTATTCCAAATCATAATGTAGAAGCAACTGATGCTGTTTTAGAAAAAGAATCTAAAGATTCTAAAATTAGTGCCCTTCTTAATAAATTAACTATTAGAGAGCATGATATTATAAGATTATATTTTGGAATTGGAGCTAAGAAACTTACTCTTGAAGAAATTGGTTGTAAGTTTGGAATAACTAATGAACGTGCTCGCCAAATTAAAGAAGGAGCAATACGTAAATTAAAAGCATATAAAGACCAAATTAAATTTTTGTATTAATAATGAGTAAAATAATTTTATGCAGAGGTATTCCAGGAAGTGGAAAAAGCACTTGGGCAAAAACTTGGGTAACTGAAAAACCAAAAGAACGTATACGTATAAATCAAGATGATATTAGACGTATGTTTGGTGTTTATTGGGTTCCTGAACGAGAATCTTTAGTTCAATCTGCTTGTGATGATATTGTAACACGTGCTATTTGCAAAGGTTATGATATTGTTATTGATAATATGAATTTAAATCCTAAAACTGTACAACATTGGAAGGATTTAGTTGAATTTGTAAAACCTTATGGTATTAATTACAATATTGAATTTAAGGACTTTAAAACTCCTTTAGAAACTTGTATTGAACGAGATGCTAAAAGAGAAAATCCTATTGGAGAAAAAGTAATAAATTCTATATATAATAAATATAAAACATTTTATGATACTGACACGACTGTTATTTGATTGTACCAAAGAGTGTAATTTTACTACTTATTGTATTGACTGGGACGATTATGACCAAACTGATTGGGATGCTATAAGAAATAATTATGTAGAATTTGCGGATTTTCCTGAACTTTGGGAAGATATTGTTAATATAAGTAGACTTGAGGATGCTATAAAAATATGGCAGCATAATCATAATATAGAAGTAATTGAAAGTACTCTTTTAGATTATGATGCTCCTTATATAGAATCTCGTAAAGTTATTAAATATGATGCCTCTTTTTATACTTATATAGTACAACAAGATGTAAATGATGAAGAATATTGTTGCGAAAATTTAAAAGAGGATATAAAACCAGTTTATAGTCAAACGAATATTATAACTACTTATGATAAAGTACGTAGATCTTCTAAATAAACTTTAATTTAATGCGTATGGATGAAAAAGTAAAATATTTCTTAGAACATCGTGTTCCTTTTTATATTGAAGCAGATACTTTATTAATTAAAATTCCAATTTCTAAAGATAGAGGACAAGATTTAACTCATATTATGACTCAATATGGCTATCCATGGATAGGAGCAACTCGTGGTTATCTTGATAAAGCTACCGACCCAACATATCTTATGCTTTATACTGATGATTATGATGTTCCTAATGTAAATGTGGCAATGGCTCAATATCTATTTAATTATTTTCCAACTATTAAATGGATTGGATTAGGTTGTATTAAAGGAGTACCTGGAGAATATTGGAAACCAAGATTAGTTATTCGTAGAGACAATTCAGATGTAATACCTGAATGATTTATTTTGTTTCTACAAATCAGACTTTATTTGGGTCTGATAAATATAAGGAGTTGTCACCTACAGCAGCAGTACAAATGTTAAAAACTTGGGATGTTGAAAAACAATATGACTCAGAAACTAAAGGTACTGATGCACATTTAGGTGTGCTCCTTTTAATGCAGTTTGGTAATAAACAAGGAACAGAACAAATTGTTATTGATGTAACTACTGTTCAACCTCAGATATTTAAAGAAGTAATTGAAGAATCTTTCTTAATTGGTCATAATTTAAAATTTGACTTACAATGGTTATATAATTATGGAATTGTACCTTTAAAAGTTTATGATACTATGATTGTTGAACAATTATTGTATTTAGGCTATACTTATAAACCTATGAGTAAGTATCATTATGAAAAATTTAAATATGATTTTCCTTACCATACAATTATAAGTAATAAAGGTGAATTAATGTATAGATTAAGTTTTGCATTGGATGCAGTAGTTCAAAAACGCTTAAATTTACATATTGATAAAACAGTTCGAGGACAAATTATATGGCGAGGAATTGATGAATCAGTAATTCTTTATGGTGCAGGAGATGTCACACATCTTTGTAAAATTGCCTCTTCACAAATGAAAGAAGCTATAAGTAAAGGACAAAAGAAAGCTGTTATTATTGAATGTTCTTTTGTTCCAGTAATGGCTTATCTTGAATGGTGTGGTATTAAATTAGATGAAGATGTATGGAAAGAGAAAATGAGGAGAGATGAAGAGCAAAGGCAAGTTGAACTTGATAAGCTTAATAAATTCTTACTTAAATGGTATAATGAACATAAAGGTGAGGATAATACAGTTGCTATTCCTTATTGTGTTGATTTTCAAATTGACCCTCATTTTGCTGCTAAATTACCAAACAATGCGAAGGCTGCAGGCAAGCCTTATCGTAAAAAGATTACAAAAGATGGACAAGAAATTATGGCTTTATACCAAGATTTCTTAGTTCCATTTTACATTAAGAAAAAATCTAAAACAATTGATTTTATTAAAGTCAATTTACAAGGAGATTTATTTTTTGGGTTTAATACAGAACCTCAATGTATTATAAATTGGGCTAGTTCTGAACAAGTTATTTATATTTGTAAACTGCTTGGTTTTAATACTGCTACTGTAGATAAAGAAACAGGAGAAGATAAGGATTCTGTACTTGAAAAACAACTTAAAACCCAAAAAGGCATTAATGATGAATTCTTAGAAATTTATTTTAAATTTAAAGAAGCTGACAAAGTATGCTCTACTTATGGGCAATCTTATCTTAATGCTATAAATCCGAAAACTGGACGTATTCATACTAATTTTAAACAATTAGGAGCTTCTTCAGGGCGTATGGCTTGTGGAAGTAAAGATACAAATGAAGACTTAGCTGCATATAAACATGAATTTTTAATGCGATTACCTAAGAATAAACGTAAATGTGGGTATCCTCAGCTCCAGAACTTGCCAGCTGATAAAATTACTAGGCAAAGTTTTGCAAGTGAGAATGGTAATCTATTCTGTAGCTGTGATTACTCAGCGTTAGAGTCACGACTCGGAGCTGATATTTATAATGAGCCTGCTATGATAAATGAATATCTACATGGTTCAGGTGATATACATTCTTTAGTTGCTAAAGCATGTTTTCCTAAGATTCTTGCTAATGTATCAGTGAAGGATATTAAAAAATTGTATCCAGAGCTGAGAAAGAAGGCTAAACCAGTAGAGTTCAGCCAACAGTTTGGTGGAAGTTATGCAGCTATTGCATCATCTTTAGGTTGTAGTGATACAGAGGCTAAAGAAATTGCTAAAGGTTATAATGAAGGCTTTGTAGGTATTGCTAATTTTAAGAAAGTAGGAAATGCTTTTGTACAAGAAAATGGTTATGTGCTAATTTGTAAAGAAACAGGTCATAGGACTTATATGCCTGGATTCAAAGAATGGAAAATTATTGAAAATGATGAAGTCTTTTGGTATGAATACAATCAAGCTAAAAAGACAATGCGTTATCATGATTTTTTACAGACTCAAATTTGTAAAGATGCACAAGAACATAGAAAAGTAGCTGCTAAATGGGCTAGATTAGCCTTGAACGCACCTACACAGGGTAGTGGAATCATTATTCTTAAAACAGCTATGACTAATTTCTTTAGATGGTTAGTTAAAGAAGGATTGTTTAATGTAGTTAAAATTGTAGATTTAGTTCATGATGAGGCTTGTATTGAATACCCAGAATCTATGCCTGAAATAAGTAATAAGTTAAAAGAATTTATGGAAAAGGCTTCTGCTAAATATTGTCGTAAACTACCAATACCAGCAGAAGCTGAAGTTGGACATTTTTGGATACACTAATATGGTTAAAAAATATATTAATTCAGATTTAGAAAATAGTCGTAAACTAATGAAAGCTGCAATTATGAATGCTATTCATTTTGTAGCTTCTGGACAAATAGAACGTATTGATTTCGGTCAAGACATTCCTTGGAATATTGTAAATGAATGTCTTAAAGAAAATAATTTATATTTTTCTATGGATTCATTTGCTGATAAGAATGGATGGGAAGAAGATTGGAGTACAATAGCTTGGAATGAAAACCTTAGCATTGTATTAAATCTTAGTGGTTCTATGTTCTATGGTAGTTTAACAATAGAAAAACGTGATACTTCTAATGAAAAGTTAACACCTGTATATAGTACTTATAAAGATAGTAAAAGAGGTGATTATATACGAATAGATAAAATTAAATAATGGTTGATAATTTTGAATTGATTAAATCTCTTTTAACTTTTAAATCTGAGGATGATTTTTATCATCTTCAGATTATTAGAAGAGGTAAAGATAACCCAGATATGCCTGCTGCAAATCGAGTTATTAAAACATACTATATTGATAAATGTGAATCACTTGATAAGTTACGTATTGAAATTATTGACTTATGTGAATATTTTAATGCTAGAGCTTATATAAATCTTGCTCCAAAATCTTATCGTAAATGCACTTTACAATGTATTGCAGATATGGCTAAAAGGGCTAGTGATGGTGATTTCAAGAAAATCTATAAATGTTGGAACTCTACTGTTGGGTATGTAAAATCAGATTCTCCTCATTGGATAGTTGATATTGATTTTGAAGAAGGTGAGACTCTACAAAATACTACAATAATAGATGATGTTACTAATACTATAGATGTAGAATGTGAGCCAATATGTAATTTTTTAATAGGAGAAACTAAAATTTATTCAACTATACCTACTAAACATGGAGTACATCTTATTACTAAGCCTTTTAATTTAAAGCAATTTAAAGATAAGTATCCAAATATAGATGTGCATAAAAATAATCCAACAATTTTATATATACCTTAAAATATGAAAGTGCCTACAGGAATAGTAGCAACTTTAGCTACTGAATATTATGAGTATCAAGAAGAAATTCGAAAAGATATAGAAGAATATAAGAAAGGTAATCATACTTATTCTGAATTTTTTAATAAATTTCCAGAATTTCTTAAAGATAATATTACAGATGAAGAATTAGATGATTTAGTAGATAAATTTGTTATACTTAATGATTACATAGCAGAATATGATTTAGAAGCAGCTTATGCTTGTCGTACTATGATTGTTCATATTAACGATACTTATTATAAATTTAATTATTATGAATCTCCTTACTATTCTACTAAAGAGCGATATGGAGATAGTAATTTTATAGAAATAAAAGATTATAAAGGTATTTCTATTTTAATAACTCTTGACCATGTAGATAAATATTATGATTCAGAAGAAGATGCTATAATAGATCTACTATTTAAGAATGCATCTATTGAAGATGCTAATAAATATTCTTATAAAGAATTTATCAGTAAATGTTTAAAGCCTTATCAAAATTTAAGAGCATATAAAGTAAGTCATAATGCTATATATGAATTTGAATTTTCTAAGTATGTTATTGGAAAAGCTCTTAGTACTTGGTATAAACAACAAACAAATACTGATTACATATTTACTTAATAATGAAATTAATTTCTTTAATTTATACTAATCGTCCTTTAGCATTTAATGAAATGGGACGTTTTAAAAAATATATATTTTATTCAGATGCTAAAGGGCTTGTAAAAGGAGATATGATAATTTCCCCTATGTATAATACTCCATTACAAGTTTATAAAACCGAATTAGATAGTAAAGAAGTTGTAGGTTATGACCCTAAATATTTAGTAATTGATAAAATTATTAAAGAACCAACAGGGGATAGAATACGAAATATATTATCAGAACGTGAATTTATAATCAACCATACAATAGAGATAGTTGAAAAAGAAGATTCACATTGGATTCCATTAAATTTTTAAAATTATGAAAACAATAACTCCATATGTAGAATTATGGGAACAGCCTCAAACAGATAACCCAGTTGATATGTTTAAACATATAGAACGTTGTGGAAGAATTTGTTATAAATCGGAGGATAAAATTACTGATACAAGCTATGAAAAATTTATCAATATGCTTGATAATTATAAACATAGGAGTGTGTTTGAACATGGTACTGTGTACATCACTATACCTATTGGTAGCCCTATGTATGATACCAATTATTGTGATAAAACAGATATTGTTGATTACTTTAATCGTAATCCCTACTCTAATGTACAAAAAGTTACATACCATTTGTATAAAGATGTAGATGATAAAAAACTAC
>Ga0326511_10002739_pt1 | contig 14244 bp, 24 predicted proteins | sample 0_2496_0518_D_FD_203701 | JGI IMG/M metagenome (GOLD analysis project Ga0326511, IMG submission 203701) | Bovine rumen microbial communities from UC Davis, California, United States - 0_2496_0518 | ecosystem: Host-associated > Mammals > Digestive system > Stomach > Rumen | place: USA... | reverse complement strand
CGTCAGAAGATGAACCAAATCGAGGAAGATTTGCTTCTCCAGCACGACATCGTGATGAACTGGTACAACGGCAAGTCCGCAACCTTCAAGAAGATCCAGCACAAGATCATGGCACCCGATGTGCTCGCCATGCTTGACGAAGCTGTCAAGCATAACGACAAGTACAACGTTCAGGATATGTACCTGCAGCGTTTCCGCATGGGTGCTCAGATTGAAGAGCTCGGCATCGCCCCTGAGTACGACTGGCGTAACTTCGACGTCATCGTTAAGGGTGGCAAGGTTGTCTGTGCTTACAGCTTCCGCGACATGATTCCGCTGTACTCCGAAACCTTCAAGACCGGTTTCTTCAACAAGTTCGGTTACAACACCGAAATCGTGGACTCCGAAACCATCGAGAAGGTCAAGGCCATGGGCGCCAAGTACGCCTGTGCCGAAGCCGAAAAGAAGGCTTAGTCCGATTCGTTCAACGGGAGTCCGGCTTCGGCCGGGCTTTTCCGTTATTTTTTTCTCTATTGTTTTTATTTACGTTTTAGCTCAGATTTTCTATATTTTAATTGAGCATGGTGCTCATTAAATAAAAGTTCAAACAAGAGGCAATTCCAATGATTACATACAATCTGTCCACCGAAGAGAAGTTCGAAAAGATGCAGCAACAAATGTATCTGATTTACCCCTCGCTCGGTTCGTTCTACAATATGTGCAACAAGCGTGCACTTCCGAAAGAATCTAAGGTGACGCTCCGACTCAACGTCTGCGAAGGTTCCGCTCCGATCATTGAGTATACCGAAGACTTCATGAAGACTCTGAGCGTCGAAACCTTTACAATTCTGATGAGCATTGAGCTCTTCCGTTTGCTCTTGCATCATCCGACGACTCGTATGCAGGTTAGCCGTTCCCTCACGGTTCAGGCTTCCAACTTCATCTGCAGTGACTCCAAAATTCGTAACTTCATCATGCCGGCACACCTTAAGGATGCTTTCCCGGACATCGCTGAAATTCAGGCTATGGAGCCCAGCTTCAACGTCAATGACGACCTTTATCTTGAAAAGGTCTACCGAATTCTTGAAAAGAATTCCCAAGACCAGAATCAGAATGGCCAGGGTCAAGGTCAAGGACAAGGCCAAGGTCAAAGCCAGGGTAACGGAGACGGTGACGGTGACGGCCAAGGTCAAGGTCAGAATGACCCGAACGGTGACAACCAAGACCAGGACGGTGATGGCGACGGAGACGACGGCAAGTCCGACGAACAGAAGGAAAACGACAGTCTCAAGCGTCACTTCTCTAGCCAGCAGTCTGAAAAGAACTCTGAAGGCTGGGGTGAAAACGAACTGGTTGACGCTCAGGTTTCTGGCGAAGTCAACAAGCGTCAGTTGTCCGATTGGTCTGACGTCGGTAACGGCATGACCAAGATGATCCTGAAGGCCAACGAACTTCAGTTTGACCCTTGGTCCGTCATTAAGCGTTTCGCAACGTCTGTGTTCTCCGACTTCATCTCGTTCACTCGCATGCGTCCTAACCGCCGCCTTCCGGATTGGACCGGTGTTCTTCCGGGTAAGCGTCATGCCATGAAGGCTAAGGTACTCTTTGCGATTGACTGCAGTGGTTCCATGGCTGAGAGCGAAATCGAACGAGCCTGCGGAGTCGTCAACTCGGCCCTCAAGCATGCCGAAACCTGGTATTGCTTCTGGGATTGCAAGTGTTCTGACTTCACTCAGAAGCGTTCCAAGACTTCGGACTTCGACGGTCTCGGTGGTGGCGGTACCAACCCTGACTGTGTAATCAAGAAGCTCGAGGAATCTAAGGAACACTTCGACGGCCTCGTGTTCATCACGGACTGCTACTTCGATTGGCAGCAGCCGAAAGGAAAGCACAAGATTTTCATCCTGCACACCAAGGATGCTGGTGATCCTCCGGCTTGGTGTAAGTGGCATCTGGGCATGGATGACATCGAAAAGATTCAGAAGTCTCGCTCTTAAGCGATGGCTTCCGGGCCTTTGCCTCATGAACAAAGGGTGGCTGATTAAGTTCGGCCGCCCTTCTTTAATTTTTTGACTATTAAATTTATTTACAAAGATTTTCAGATTTACTATATTTAGGATATGATTAAGGAAAAACGTTATAAAATCGAAATCGATACGGCATCTCCGGCCGTGTGCGTGCTGAAAAACGTTCCATATCTTAGACTGTGGGAATTCCTGCGTGCATATCCGGAGTACAAGAAGTATGCGGATGTTAACTGCAGTCGTCCGATCTATGTGTACAAGAAGTGCAAAGTCGGAACTACTGCATTGTGGAAACTCGTGGACGCACTGACTTATTCTATGTGCGGTTGCCCGACTAACATCCGCCGCGATGCCAAAGACCTTAAGCGTAACTATGGCGTCAACATAGCCTCTGGCATGTACAGGTATCTGGCATGGGAGAAATCCTATGACAATAAACTGAAGATGTACAAGTTGAATTCTTATGGCGAGGATCTCCGTGCTAGGTTAAAGCATGAAGCTTATCCTATGGAAGCGCTCTGTGCGGCGGACCGTAAGCAGGACCGTTTGTATAATAAGGCAGTCGAGGCATCCAAGAAGGTGTTATACGATTATAACAACTGGGACGTCGAACGGAGCCTGGCGGTTCTGAAGTAAACGTTTAATAAAATTTAATTGACAACATTTAAAATTTTTTCTATCTTATAAGGCATGTTGAATATGGAATATATGAAAATTGACTTTTTTGCGAGCGATTCCAACAAGCCGAGCGCTTCCGACGAAAATCACTCAAAGATAATTGTTTACAAGTCAATTCAAAATTTCTATATTTAACCACGTAGCAAATCGCTACATCGTTCAACAACTCAGAAAACCTAAGAGGTATCTAATGAATATCAAGCAGCTCACCAACGCAATCAAGTTCATCCCCGCCCGCAAGTCCATCATGCTCAAGGGCACCCACGGTATCGGCAAGACCGAATGGGTCACTCAGCTCGCCAAGGACCTCGGCCTCAAGCTTGTCATCTGGCACGCCAGCCATGCCGCTGACGCCGGTGACATTACCGGTCTTCCTTTCAAGGTCACGGAAACTGACAGTGAAACTGGCGAAACCCGCGAAGTGACCAAGTTCGCCAAGCCGCAGTGGATGATCCAGAATCAGCCGGTTCTCCTCTTGCTCGACGAAATCAACCGTGGCCTCAGCATTGCATTGAATGCAATCATGCAGCTCACCAACAACGGAACGTATGACGACATTACCCTTCCTGAGGGTAGCCGAATCTTCGCCTGTATCAACCCGGAAGAGGACGGCAAGTACGACGTCGGTACGATGGACGCCGCACAGCTCGACCGCTTCGCCATCTACGAATTCAAGCCGACCGTCGAGGAATGGGTCGACTGGGCAATCAAGGCTGGTCTGGATTCTCGTGTTGTCCAGTACATCAACACGCACCACACCATGTTGGATCCGTACTCCAACAACGAACTCGTGAAGTCCGTTCAGGGTAAGGATTGCGGTGTTCTTCCGTCTCGCCGTGCTTGGGAATGCGTTTCCAAGACCATTCAGAACGGCGACAAGGAACATGCCTGGGAAGGTCAGGAAGGTATCAACCTGCTCACCGAAATCATGAACGGTATTGTCGGTACCGGTGCAACTCTGGACTTCATCGCTTACTTCAAGTCCGCTGGAAACAGCCTCAACCCGAAGACTCTGATGGAACTCCCGGAAATCACCGACAAGGAACGCAAGGCAATCGCAAAGCTCTGCAAGACCGACTTCCCGAACGCTACCAAGCTCGTGGGTGGCTGTGTCCTCTTCCTCAAGGAACACAACGACGAACTTGCGACTTCCGTCGGTGCTCAGTGGTCTCACAACTTCTACGACATTCTGGCGGCTATGACCAAGGACGCCCAGATTGCCTCTGTGAAGGACTGTGTGATTGGGGCTGTCAAGGCTCACGAACCGTGGGCTCTGAACCTCAGCAAGCACGAACATCGCTTGAAGGAACTCTACAAGGCCGCTCTGGTTGTCCGCGACCTTTAATGGAAACTGGCCTCCGGGCCGTTGTTGAACGAAGAGGCGGGTATCCTTTCGGATGCCCGTCTTTTCGTTATTTATACACCACTTCTATTCGGTACGCCGCAATAGAAACTCGTTCATATTTAAGGGAGTCTGCGCTAAATTGATTATAAGGACTTATTTTTTATGGCCTATAATTAGTACTAAAAATAAAATTAAAGTCCATATAATTAAAATATGTGCGATTAAATTAGTGTTTATTGTATTATATAATAGTTGATTTAAATAGACCCCTAAGCATTTCCGACGAAATTTTTTATAATGTTTTTGTTGACAGTATTATATAATTTTTCTATATTTTAGGAAAATCTAAGAGGTATAAAATGAGTGTAGTAATTTCCAGTGGTTTCCAAGACATCAAGCTCGCCGATGACTCTCAGTGGTCTGCCGGTCGTAAGCGGTTCTTTGAAGACATTATGACCGAACTCCAGCGGGCGGACGAGGAATGGTGCGCAAGTCTGGTTATCGGACGTAAGCTAGACAAAGCCGCGGCTTACTTCACCGCAGCTGACTGTCTGATTACGATTGTGATGCCGGAAGGAACCGCGACCTACGACGAGAACACCAAGGAAATCAGGTTCGCCGATGAAGACAAGTGGGTCTGTTTCGTCCACGAGGCGAGCCACTTTATGCACATGGTGGTTGACGGCGGTAAGTTCATCAGTCCGAGCTTCGAGCATCTGGAACCGATGGTACATGCGGCGTTCGACGGACATCGTAAATCCAACACCAAGTATCTGGAATTCGAAGCAGGCTATCGCAGTCTGTATTACAACGAGATTTACGAAATGGGTCCTAAGGAACTCTATTTCGAAAGGAATCTGAAAAACATGATGAACTACGTCAGGGTCGAAGGACTCGAGGGGTTTGTCAAGGCTCTCCAGGCTTGCAAGTCGGAAGACGAAGCCAAGGCTGTAATCGAAAACCGTAAGGAAGACTTCGAAAAGGCCCGCCAGCAGATCCAAAAGTGGTCGGACCTCGACAAGTTCACGATCACGGTTCCTGACAGCACCGTGGCTGCTCCGGCCGAAAACTAAATTAAAAATCGACTTACAAGATAAGTCGGTTTTTCTATATTTAGTAAAAACAAGAGGCTATTATGAAATTTTATTTGAACAAAGCGACCGTTCCGTGGCGTACCGTTATCAAAGACCATGACCGCTGGTTTCATTGGTATAATGGTCACACAAGGCAATGCCAGATCAAGGGAATGGAAAACCTTTGGTTTAAGGATAACAATCAGGGTGACTGGGGTGTAGAAATCCAAGAACAGTGCAATATGGCATGGCTGCAGGGTAACCATACGGCATACTTCACTAAGCATCAGGCCGTGCTGAATCTTAAGCATGTTCCGAAGGCTATCAAGGAAGCGGATTACAAGGACTTCTATGAATGGATGTCTGCTGTCTGGAAACATATCTCGGCTGCCCGTGCTAAGGCAAAATTCAAGGCGGATGCGAGAGAATCCAACCGCAAAACCGAACAGGCCTTGGAATTCATGAACTTCAAGGACGAAATGGAACCGATGGCGAAGAGGCTGGGATTCGAACCGACAACGAATGTACCGGAAAGCTGTAAGAAGGTCAAGCTGGGGAATGGCAAGGTTGGTCTGTTCACCTGGAATGACGTCTGGTCACAGCATCCTGACAAGGGCTGGAGAAAGGATTCCGTCCAGTTCAAAAAGAAGGGACTGAAGGTGACGGCTGACATCCAGCGCTCGGGTAACAAGCTTACCATCCAGGGCATTCCGTCTCAAAGAATTCGTGATGCTCTGTTGGTGGTCTGTAAGTTACTGGAACGTGACGGCAGTACCGGCAAAAAACTTTAAATCGTTCTTGCTTACATAGTTCTAGTATTTTTCTATATTTAAATCAAACGGAGGCAATATGAAAAAAATCAGAACTCAAGATGATATTCCGCACTATGTGGACGCGTCTAAATGCCGTGGCAAGCGAGCCAAAGCAGTTGCTCGGATGGCTGATTTCACGTGGTGGTTGTTTAAACACCGGAATCACGTCGTTACATACGGTTTTGTGACCAAGATGCAGAACGGCTTGCATTCACTCGGCGGCGGAACTATCCTTAAAGAAAACAAGACGATCGATGATGTAGTCCGTGAATGCAAGGCTTACGTCGCCAAACACCCTAAGCTGGCCGAAATCTACGTGAACGGCGGCAACGGCGAAGACCGTCCGGGAATTCCAGTTTATCACGTTACAATCTAACCAAGGAAACCAAAATGAAAGAAATAGAGCTCGCCAAACGTATTCAGAAAATCCTCGAAGACCTTTGGTGCTAATCCGACGATAAATCGACTAAGAAAAAAGTTGACAAAATCTTCAGATTATTCTATATTTAAATCAAACAATGGAGGCTATAAATGAAAGAATCTGATATGGAAATCGTTAAGAACATGACGGACGCCAAGCTCATCGTCGCAATCCGTGACGCTGTTCCGGACGCCAAGGACACGATGCGTGCCCAGGACATCTGTAACAAGAAGCGTTACGCCGAAGACCGTTCGATGCTTGCCAACAAGCAGTTGAAGGCGATTACCGACACTTCGAAGTTCTACCGTCGAGCCAAGGCGTTCCTGTTGAAGGAAATCGACATCAAGCTCAACAACACCATCTTCTACAAGTGCAATACCATCAACGCAAAGAACTTCATCAGTTCAATGAAGCAGATGGTCAAAGCCAACCGCGAAACCATGGAGGCTCTGGACGCGTTGAATTAAGGGTTAAGCCTGCCGCGTTCAGAGGTCAAAGAATACGGTAGCAATATGAAAAGCAAAGAGTACAAGGCAAAACGAAAAGAAGTCGCGGACTTGCTCGAGACCTTCGGTCACGAGTATACCCACGACGAATTCCAGCGAATAGTATACAAGCTGACCGGCGCCCTTGTAGTCGCAGACAAGCCGAACAATAAAATCAGAATCCATAAGACTTTTAAAATGGTCGAATGTGAACCGAAAGAACGTAACGGCAACTGGTGGGGTCTTAACGGGACATACATCAAGCCGCCGAAGGCCACCATCAACTCTCGCTGTCACTACAACTGGGCATTGGTAAAACGTGTTTTAAAATCTATTTCATCTTTAAAGGAGAACCAACAGCTATGAACAAGAAAGACCGTGAGGAATACGAACGACAGCTTGACATCGTAGAGAAACGAATCATTGCTGGCAAGTCGAGATTCGGCGATTCGGGTTTGCGCAAGTATTATCTGAACAAGCTCAGGGAAGCCAAGTAAAAAACACTTAAAAGATTTTATTTACGAGGCTTTTGAAATTTTCTATATTTAAATCAAACGGTTAAACAATTAACAACAAGAGGTAAAAAATGAAGGTTTCCGTTCTCACCCGCACTGAAGAATCCGGTCGTCGTATCATCCACGGCATCTACGTGGACGACGAAAATGGCACGTCCGTCGAAAAGGCCCGCAAGGCCAAGGCAGATATGCTCAAGTTCTACCACGCTCCGAGTCGTCTCTGTATGGACACCGAAATCGACACGAGGGAGGCAGAATAATGGCTACCAAGAAAACTGCCAAGAAGCCGGTTGAAAAGCCGGCCGGCACTTACCTCGTAGTCGTGGCTGAATACGACGAATGCGGTTCTGACGGACTCGCAATCGACAATGCTCTCGGATTCGACACGCCGGAAGAAGCTGCGAAGTTCATCGCGGAAGATTTCAACGACACGATCAGCAGCATGGTCGACAGTGGAGACATCGACGAAGACAAGATGCTCGACAAAGACAGAATTCTCAAGAAGATTAAGTCGCTGGGTGTCGAAGAGAACGCGGAATGGGACACGCCTTCTGAAACTCCGACACAGGTCAAGTGGAAAGTCTTCCGTAAGGGCTAAACCGTCGAAAAACTTCTAAAATATAACGTTTACGACTTGAGTATAAATTACTATATTTAAGTCGTTAACGAAACAAACAAACCATCATCAAAAAGGAAAAACCAATATGAAGTCCAATCTCTCCAATGTCAAGTCTGAAACCAAGCGCGGCCGTCTGAAGCAGGGTTCCCTCGAATACGTGCTCAAGCACGCTGTCCAGCCGAACCGCGACCGTAAGCTTCTCCAGCCGAACTGTGCCGAACGCGCTCTGATGGCCGGCCACGGTGTCGACGGCTACAAGGCAATCTGGTATCGCAAGGGCGACGGCGTGAAGTTCGGTTGCAAGACCGATCAGTATTTCCACCAGACTTGCCAGAAGCTCGGGTACACCGTAATTCAAATCCAGTAGTCTTTTTCTCCTGATGGGTGGTGGATCGTTCCCTAGTAGGCCTGGGAGACCATGTCTTTCGTGACAAGGTCTGCCGAACGGGAACAGCACGGCCTTGTGGTGGAATAGGTAGACACTGGAGACTTAAAATCTCCTGGGGGCAACCCCGTGTCGGTTCGAGTCCGACCTTGGTCATTTCCATGTTAGCCTCCTTCTTTGGGTTGAAGGGAACCGGTGGATCCGTAAGGGTCTGCCGGTTTTTTATTCTTAATTATTTTTATTTACAAGATATTCAGAATTTACTATATTATAGTCATGATGGAAATGAATAAGACTATTAAAATCAAGCGATTTAGCACGACACTCGAGCTGAAGATCCGTAATATCCTAGATGTCGTAAAATCGACAGGATATATCGAGCTTAGATTCTGGAGTCCGGAAGACGGTCATAAAAAGTTTTTATACATATTCGACGATGAACCGATTACATGGTACGACAAGGACGGTAACGAATCGACGGACTACGAGAAGCTGGTAGATACGTTGTCAGTTTACGCCGAACAGACGAAACTAAAAGATGCCCTGGCAAGTCTGAACTAAAACTCAATTAGATTTTGATTTACAAGACTTTTAGAATTTTCTATATTATAGTCATGCAAGAGAGGTTTAAATGGTAATTCACGGTACTAATAGTGATGATATGCCGATACTGTTCGATACGACGAGGATCGATGCAACATTCTGTCGGCAGAACGAACATGGTCGTTGGTATGTTGTATTGGCCCTTAGTAACGGCCAGGAATTCTGGTTGCCGAGATATAACAGTATCAAAATCAACGGTGTCAACATTACTCACGAGGGCGATATGGAAAGGTGTAAGAAGATGGCTGAGATTATCAATACCATCATCGAACTCGAACGTCAGGATCCTCCGGTAGATATGGACAAGTTTTCAAAACTCGCTAAGGACATTCCGAAGAGAAAAAACTCAAAATAAATCATTTACAATATTTGATTATTTTTCTATATTTAAATCAAACAAAAGAGGTTAATATGTATCTTACTCGTTCCAAGAATCCCCGCAAGTTCGTCAAGCTCACCAAGCTCGCCTACGTGGCCGAATGCCGACGTTCGCTCCGTAAGTCGCCCGACGTTCATCTCCAGATTTTCGCCAATGCGGACGACACCATCCAGCTGGTCATGAGTTCTGGTAATCCCGATCACAAGGAACACATGACGAGCGAGGTAATCCCGGTAACCTGGTATCGCGAAGAGCTCGCCGGCAAGAAGGATCACATCCGTCACGCCGTGGCTCGCTTCAAGAATTACGTCAGGTTCTAGCCTATGGCTGGCTATCCGATGAGTAACATTACCTCGAAGATGGATGAGATTAACAAACATCTTCATGGTACTTGTTACACGATGGATGCTGTCTGGGACGATTTCTACGCCTGGAACGACAAGAAGGGAAAGGCTCATATCAGGTTACTGACGGGTCCCGCAGTGGGCTGGTTCGATACTGTCATGTGGACGATAGACATCGACGACATCACCGCGGGGAGACTCGACCTGAAACTGCAGGAAATAGTCAAATTCGGCGATAACTGGAAACAGCGTCTGATAGGACTCGACACGGAATATGCAATAGAAAACTTGCAATAAAAACCCCATATAGGGGTTGACAAGAGCGAAATAAAATGGTATATTATTGAGGTAGCGCATGCCATAGCGCTTTCCTCAGGGGCGACCTTGTTTGGCCGCGAGTTGCCATTTTTATCGCGGAGTTTGTTGGTCGTCCCAGCCATGACAGGGTTTTTCGTTGTTATTACCTGTCATGGCTTTTTTGTTTTATTATATCGTATTTGATTTATACGGCTTTAAAATATAATAGGCCTATAGATTATACTCTTTTTTAAAACAAGTCTTTAAAACACGTTTACCACAGACCGCCTCGGTCAAAAAATAGTCAAAAATAATAGTTTACAACCTTGTCGAATTTTTCTATATTATCGGATGTAAGAGAGGTAATTATGAACGTAATTGTCGAAATCGAAAGCGCACATGCGGAAGAAATCGCCCGCCGTTTCCACCAGTGCGAACCTGAAGGCAAGAAGAACTGGATTCTCAAGAATAAGGGAATTCTTGTAGGGAAGCAAGTAGATACCCATTTGCTCCATTCGGTCGTTAATTTGATTTTGAAAACGGACGAAGCAGCCGTAATCCGAATCGTGAAGCAGTAATCCGCAACAAAAAAATTACAAAATTCTATATTTACAAAGAGGTTCAAATTACTATATTTGAAAATACGAAAATAAACAGAACAAATCACAAGGAGATACACCATGGCAATTTCAGCCGAAGATACAATCAAGGGCATCATCGCAGAAGCGAAGAAGGGCAACGTGACGGACCATCAGTCTGACGGCACTCTCGAATCCTGGAAGATTCCCTTCAGTGGAAGCACCTACCGCGTCGTCGTGACGGACAAGAAGGCGAAGACCGGGAAGGCGTTCAACAAGAACGATTTGCTCATCGTGGGCGAAGACGGCAGCGAAAAGGTCGTGAACCTGGGCGAATGGAAGAAGAAGCTCTTCTACACGCTCGTCTATGCGCTTCGCAAGGGAAAGGTCTTTCACAAGATCGACCAGGATCCGGCCAAGGTGAAGGCCATCAAGGCCGATATGGTCGCGAACCCGGGAAACTACGTGAAGGGTGAAGACGAAATCACCGGCACCTTTAACGGCACGAGCATCAAGGTGACTCGTACGAAGAAGGCCTACAAGTCGGGCAAGACCCTCTGCCGCATCACGTTGGCAGAAAGTGGCGTCGTGACTTTGAAGGGTTCTCAGCTTCAGCCGTTGTTCAAGGCTTAACCGGCGAAAATGAAACAAGATTATTCGTTTACGCCTTGTCCATAGTTTTCTATATTTCAACATGTAAATAAGAGGTTATTATGGACAAGGCTAAAGAAACGAAAAGGATGCGTGATGAAAGGATCAAAGAATCCGAAAACGGGCGAAAGCTCCGTGAAAGAAAAATCCGTGACCGAACAAAGTACACCCGAAAAGGGCGGACACGTCCTGACGATAACGAAGAGAGATACGTACAGCGGTAACACCAGCTTCAGTGTCAACCTTTATATCCAGGATGTGGAACAGGTCGAACCGTACGAATGGGACCGTACCCAGCTCGTCGTACACTACAGATCCATCGGCGGCGTATTCGGCGAAATCCGTATTACGGACGAAGACGATTACAAGGTCGACGGCAGGACCGCAACGTATGAAATCGCTCAACTGTTTCTCGATAACCGTTTGACCGAAGTTCAAATCGATGCGCTTCCGGGCTAAAACAAAAAATTATTCGTGCTTACGAACTACGGAAAATTTCCTATATTATAAGCATGAAACAACAACTCAGAGGATTAACCAATGTCTCAAGAAAAGAAAGTCAAAACCTACAAGTACCTTAAGGCTCTTCCCCTCACCGAAGGCCAGCAAAAGGTGATTATCGCGAAATCGAACAAGCTCCGTAAGCTCCGCAAGAAGGTGCATCTTGAAAAGAAGGCTGCACAGATCGTATGGGACAATATCTGCGACCACGGCAGTATCAGCCTTACGAACATCGAAGCCGTCAAGGACCTGCTCGACAATTACAAGCAGTCGCTTGAAATCCTTCAGGAATTGAAGGCAGAAATCTACACCATCCGCAACGAAATCAAGCAAATCGTCGTGGAAGCGAAGAAGAATGCACCGGCGAAGGCACCTGAACCCGAACCGGACAAGGGAACGCCTGAACCTCGACCGAACCAGGAACAGAAGATGGTGAAGTTCATTTTCACCGTGCCGGAAGCAATTTCCCTGCAGACGCATCTCGACTCGTTCCTCAAGAACCGACCGAATGCGACAAAGGTCACGATCGAACTGGCCGCTGACCACATGCACTAGAATTTAACCTCTAGTTGTAGGCGGGCGATCCTTCGGGGTCGTCCGTTCTTTTTTATTCTAAATTTGGTATTTACAAAATTCCCAGAATATTCTATCTTTATATCAAGAGGTTAAAACATGATTAGAGAAAACATTGATATTGAAAATATCGCGAATACCCTGGGATTACCGTTCTACGAGGACAAGGACTGGAAATGTATCGTAATCGGGGAAGCCGACTGGGATAACACCGGGAACGATATGGAACTGGTCCTAAAGTACCGTCACGGGCCTTACAACAACGAATGGAAACGAACCGGGATTACCGAAGACGAACTTTTTGTCATGATTAAACAGACAGTCGCCGGAGCGTTGTCCATGTCGGGCATTATGACCAACGAGAAGGCTTTCACCTTTATTGCGGGACTGTTGCTTGTCAAGAAAGATATTAAGGCATGGCGGGCCAACTACATGGCTGCGGAATACAACCGTGAACTTGAAAAGACCCTGGCAGCTCTGAAATAAAATCTTAAATAGGTTTTATTTACAATATTTGAATATTTTTCTATATTTAAATCAAACAAGAGGTTAATATGAAAGTAGAACAATTCGCCACCGTTATCCCGCTTCTTCCGTTCAACACGCAGACCATGATTATCCGTAAGCAGCCGAACCTGCACGGTATCGGGGTCTGTGACAAGATTAAGACCTATGCCGATGAACACCATAAGGAATGTGTCATTATCGACATGGCCTACCAGGATGAACTGTTCCTTCATGAACTTCGCGAACTGATTAACTATCGACAGGGACGAGAATTCGTCTGCGTGTTCGATTTCACTAGCGGCTGCAACAGTCAGCTCAAGGAACATCTTATGCCGCTGTTGATTCACCGCAGACACAATGGCTTCGAGATTCCGTGGACTGTGAAAGTCGTAATCTACGACAATATCACGGAAGAAACCGAATTTACAACGAGTAAGTTCGACATGTGCATGCTTGACAAGTGCCTTTGCTACAAGCTGGAAGAATAAAATGGGCGTTATTACTATACATTTTCTTAACAGAATGCTAGATTTGTACGAGTCGGAAGTTGTTCATGTAACCGACCGTACAATTACGAACATCGATAAAGAGATGTCTGAGACGGACAGTTTCGGGCTCTATTATCAATCGGAACATAACGGTGTAGTTTATCAGCTTATTCCGGTAATAGGCATAAAGTCATGGATCTATTATCCGTCAACATTGTGCGATAAGGCTGAGAGTCATTATAAGGACGATGACCCGTTGTTTGAGAACTTGCGTAAGAAACTCGTGGTGATTGCCCATAACAACGAGATACTCCGGGCAGTAAAAGATTTAGACTAATCATTTACAATACATTTGAATTTTTCTATATTTAAAGTACAAACAAGAGGTAATAATGATTAAATTCACCAACTTTACACCGTCCGCCAAGTTCACCAAGCTCGCAACCCAGTATGACAAACTTATTGAAGATAATAAGGCACTGGGATGTCTTTGGACCGGTACTACGGAAGAACAGAATCAAAAGAAGGCAAAGCATCAAGAAAACTACGACAAGATGAATAAGCTTGAAGCGCCGATGTTCAAGGAATTCTACAAGATGCTCGATAAGAAATGCATCAAGGTGAAGACGAAGGGCGAAGGCGCATTCTCTTACCATTACATTGAAGATGTGAAGTTCAAGAAGATTCCGAAAGAAAAGACCTTCACGTTCAGTTTTAACCGAACCTTGTTCAAGACTGGCGAAGCTTTCGAAGCGAACCTCGATAAGTGTAAATGCGTGCGTAACTCTTATGCCACTGGTCTGCCCGCCAGGGTCGAAACTCGTTTGCTCGGAGCAAACATGATGTGCTGGGGCGAATACTGCATTGAAGTAATCACCAAGAAAGAATTCAACAAGATTTACAAAGACGCATTGTGTCAAACGGAAGACAAAGACTTGGTCAGCAGTGTCGGTTATAGTGGACAAGCGCTTATGTACCCGACTTTCA
>Ga0326511_10002738_pt1 | contig 14245 bp, 15 predicted proteins | sample 0_2496_0518_D_FD_203701 | JGI IMG/M metagenome (GOLD analysis project Ga0326511, IMG submission 203701) | Bovine rumen microbial communities from UC Davis, California, United States - 0_2496_0518 | ecosystem: Host-associated > Mammals > Digestive system > Stomach > Rumen | place: USA... | reverse complement strand
GTTTAAAGGCATTGGCGAAGCAAAGGCCATCAGCATACTGGCAGCCTGTGAACTGGGCAAGCGGCGCCAGATGGAGAAAGCGGAAGAGCGACTTGAACTCGGCACGGCAACACGCATCTACAACTATATGCACCCCCTGATGCAGGACCTGGACGTCGAGGAATTCTGGGTATTGTTCATGAACCAGAACTTCCGCCTCATCAAGAGGTTGCGTATTGCCCACGGAGGCATCAGCGAGGTCTCTGTCGACATCCGCATTATCATGCGCGAAGCCATTCTGGCCAACACCACCATCCTTGCCGTCTGCCACAACCACCCCTCCGGCAGCCTGCGTCCCAGCCATCAGGACGACGCGCTGACCGCCAGCATCCGCAAAGCCTGCGAACTGATGCGCATCCGCTTCAGCGACCACGTCATCATCACCGATGGCAACTACTACAGCTATCATGAAAGTGGTAAACTCTAAGAGACAATGCACCTTCTATCTCCTTTTACCTCCTTTTAAATCTTATAGGTCAGCTCCACGAGAATGATCGGGAATTCTTCAATTCTTCCTTTTTTCAACTCTTCAATTCTTCCACTTTCCCTCTTGCGGCGCATATATGAAATTCGCAGCAGAAATGGCAATGCTTGCCATCACTGTCGCAAAAACATTGCATTCTTCACATTTTTTGTCTAATTCATCTGCTGAGGGAGAATTGTCGTCGGCGTCCTTGCTACAGGCTGTGAAGGCTGTTACCATCAACAGGCTCATCAGTAGCATAACACTATCAATGATATACTGTTTCATAATTTCATTTTGTTAATCTAATGTGAATGTACTTAGATGTAAATCTGTCCGTTATGCTTAGTCTTGCCTCTTAACAGCTGCAAAGATACTATTCATTTCCGTTTTCTTCACACAAGTTGCGTGATTATAACATTATTTTGCGCAATATCATGCTTCGGAAGAAAAACACATGAAAAATATGACGCAGTTTACTTGCAGGCTTGAAAACAAAATTGTACCTTTGCAAAGCAAACAAGAAAAGTCATGAAGATTCTAATCACGGGGGCCAGCGGATTCATTGGCTCATTCATCGTGGAAGAAGCCCTCCGGCGAGGCTTCGAGACATGGGCAGCGGTGCGGAGTAGCAGTTCGCGCCAGTATCTGACGGACGAGCGCACCCACTTCATTGAGCTGGACCTGTCGTCAGAGGAACAGCTGAAGGAACAGCTACGCCCACACCGGTTCGACTACGTGGTACATGCTGCCGGTGTCACCAAATGCCTGCACAAGCGGGACTTCCACCGCATCAACACAGAGGGCACCCAGCACCTGGTGAATGTCCTGACGAGCCTGCAGATGCCACTGCGCAGCTTTGTCTACATCAGCTCGCTCAGCATCATGGGAGCCATCCGCGAACAGCGGCCCTACACCGAAATCGTAGAGAGCGACACGCCACAGCCCAACACCGCCTACGGCAAGAGCAAGCTGGAAGCCGAGCAGTGGCTGGAGACACAGCCTATACCTTATATTATATTAAGGCCTACCGGTGTCTACGGACCTCGTGAGCGCGACTATTTCATGATGTTCAAGAGCATCAAGACACACACCGACTTTGCCGTGGGCTATCGCCGGCAGGACATCACCTTTGTCTACGTCACCGACGTGGTTCAGGCCGTCTTCCTGGCCCTGGAGAAAGGGAAGACGGGGCGGAAATACTTCCTCTCCGACGGCAACGTCTACCAGTCGAGCACGTTCAGCAATATGATTCGCCGTGAACTGGGCAATCCCTGGTGGATTCGCATCACTGCCCCGCTATGGTTGCTGCGCATCATCACCTTCTGCGGAGAATGCATGGGCCACCTGACGGGAAAGGTGACGGCGCTGAACAACGACAAGTATAACATCATGCGGCAGCGCAACTGGCGCTGTGACATCACGCCGGCCCGGGAGGAGCTGGGCTACGATCCACGGGTACAACTGGAAGAGGGCGTGCGCCGCAGCATCAAATGGTATCAGGAGAACGGATGGCTATAAAAGAATCTGTCAAGGCGCAACGCGGGCTGTTAGCAGCAGAATGGATCGCCATCGGCTACATGGTGCTGACACTCATCATGATGGCGGCATTATGGGACCGGCTGCCCAACCGCGACTCCATGCTATGGATGCGGGGCGAATTCCTGGTGTCCACCATTGCCGCCTGGCTCGTCTACAGGTGGCATCCTTGCAGGCTGTTCATGTTCGTGCGCATCATCGTGCAGATGATATTCCTGAGCATGTGGTATCCCGACACCTATGAACTCAACCGCGTGCTGCCCAATCTCGACCATGTCTTTGCATCATGGGAGCAGTCCTTGTTCGGCTGCCAGCCCTCGCTGCTGTTCGCACAGCAGGTGCCCTACGGCTGGTTCTCGGAACTGATGTGCTTAGGCTACGTATCCTATTTCCCCCTCATGCTGCTCACCCTCCTCTATTATTTCATACAGCGGTATCATGAGTTCAGGTTGTCGGCATTCGTCATGCTCGGCTCATTCTTCATCTACTATGTCATCTTCATCCTGCTGCCCGTCACCGGACCACAGTTCTACTACTTGGCCGTTGGCACCGACCAGATAGCACAAGGCATCTTCCCCAACCTTGGCGACTGGTTCATGACACACTCCGAACGGATGGCACCTCCCGGCTGGAGCGACGGATTCTTCTACCACCTGCTCGACCTGACCCACGATGCCGGCGAGCGCCCCACGGCAGCCTTCCCCAGCAGCCACGTCGGCATCACCACCATTCTCATGCTGTTGGCCCTGCGCACCAGAAGTCGCAGCCTCGTCGTCACCATGCTGCCCTTCTATGTACTGATGTGTTTCGCCACAGTCTATATCCATGCCCACTATGCCATCGACGTCCTGGCAGGCTTCCTCAGCGGCTGTCTGTTCTATTGGCTACTGGTTAACATCTGGAAGTCCACTCATCGAGAAACATAAAAAAAAGGGACTCCGCTGAGCCCCGAACCTTGTTAACCTTAAATCTAATACTATGAAAAACACATTGCAAAGATAGCGCATTCCTCCGTCATGTGCAAGAAACCTACAGACTTTTGTGGTGTACGGTCCACACTTTCTTGACATAAATCAACCGAAAAGAAAAATTTTGAACCGAAAATTTGGTCAGCTCGAAATAATTGCCTACCTTTGCAACCGATAGCAAGACATGCTTAAAAAGCAGGGATTCCGACAAAGAAGGGTCGGGATTCTTTATTTTTTCTGCGTCACGACCTAAACGTTGTAAGTAAAACAATAAATTGTAATAGTATGGCATACATGTCACAAGAAGGCTATGACAAGCTTATAGCCGAACTGCACCGCCTGGAAGCGGTGGAACGTCCGAAGGCCTCAGCAGCCATTGCCGAGGCCCGCGAAAAGGGCGACCTGAGTGAGAATAGTGAGTACGACGCCGCCAAGGAGGCACAGGCTCATCTGGAAGACAAAATCAACCGTCTGAAGGCAACCATCAGCGAGGCCAAGGTGGTAGACACCTCACGTCTGAGTACTGACAGCGTACAGATTCTGACCAAGGTGGAAATGACCAACCTGACCACGAAGGCCAAGATGTCGTACACCATCGTCAGCGAGAACGAAGCCGACCTGCGTGCCGGCAAGATAAGCATCAAGACCCCCATTGCCCAGGGACTACTGGGCAAGAAGGTTGGCGACGAGGTGGAAATCCAGATTCCTCGCGGCACCATCAAACTGCGCATCGAGAACATCTCGATAGCGTAAAACATCGAAGGATCGAAACTTTGAAACATCGAAGCATCGAAACAACGAAACTTCGAAATAACGAAAACAACGAAAAAAAACATGGATATTTTCAGTAAAATTGCCGCTGGCGAGATACCCAGCTACAAGTGCGCAGAAAACGACGAGTTCTATGCTTTCCTCGACATCAATCCGCTGGTGGAGGGCCACACGCTGGTGATTCCCCGCCGCGAGGTAGACTACTTCTTCGATATGGACGATGCCGAACTGGCCCGATACCAGCAGTTTGCCAAGCGTGTCGCCATAGCCATCAAGAAGGCTTTCCCCTGCAAGAAGGTGGCCCAGGTGGTGCTGGGCCTGGAGGTGGCCCATGCCCACATCCATCTCATCCCCATGCAGAGCGAGGCTGATGCCGACTTCCGTCGCGAGAAGCTGAAGCTCAGCGAAGAGCAGTTCAAGAATATTGCCGCCAAGATTCAGGCAGCCTTCAACAGTTAAAGCACGGAGCTCATGATAGGTGTCATTTTAGCAGCCGGCATGGCTAAGCGACTGCGCCCGCTGACCGACGAGCGGCCCAAATGTCTGCTGAAGGTAGGCGATCGCACCCTGTTGCAGCGCACGGTTGATGCCATGATAGCTGCCGACATTCAGGAATTTGTGGTCGTGACGGGCTATCGCGGCGAGATGATTCGCCAGTTTCTGACCGTCCACTACCCTGCCCTTGCCATCCACTTCATCGACAATACGGACTACGAGCACAACAACAATATTTTCTCGTTGTGGATGACGCGTACCTATACCGACGGCAAGGACTTCCTGCTGATGGATAGCGACATCCTGTGCGACCCAGAGGCTGTCAGGCGCATGGTGGGTCAGCCCGACACCGCCTTGGCCCTGAACCGCCACGAGTGCGGCGAAGAGGAAATCAAAATCATTGTAGACGCAGAAGGCCGCATCACCGAGTTGAGCAAGACCTGCAGCATCACCGATGCCATTGGCGAGTCGGTAGGCATTGAGCGCATCGGAGCCGACTATTCCACCGCCCTTTTCCAAGAACTGGAACAGATGATTGAGCACGAAGGACTCATCGACATCTTCTACGAGCGGGCCTTTGAGCGGCTGATTCCTCAAGGCCACTACTTCCGCGTGGTCGACACCACCGACCTCTTCTCCATTGAGTTGGATACGGTAGAAGACTTCGAGCGAGCCCAGGAGCTGATTCCCGCCGAACTGTATTAAAGAGCTAACACTTTACGATAGACATCCATCACCTGTCCGGCTACGTCCAAGCCCTCAAAGCGGCGTACGTAGTGCTGGCTGCGATGGATTCTTTCGTCTCTGTCGGCAGCGCCTTTCAGCAGACTGCTGACAGCATGGGCCATACCCTCGGCATCATCAGGCGAGACATAGAGACTGTCGGGCCCGCCAGCCTCCTCCAAACACGACCCCGTACAGGCCACCACCGGCAGCCCGCTAAGGATGGCTTCAATAATCGGAATGCCAAAGCCCTCATAGCGAGACGGATAGACGAACACCTCGGCCATCTGATAGAGGGCGGCCAGCGACTCGTCCGACACACCGCTCAACAGGTGGACGCGATGGTTATCTTGGGGAAACTGCTTCACATAGTCAGTCTGCCGCCCCACTGCCACCAGGTGAACGTCCTGCGGCAGAAAGTCCAGCGCACGGATGGCCAGCAACAGATTCTTACGGCGCTCTATGGTGCCCACACTGAGAATGAAGCGTGACGTAAGTCCAAACTGATGGCGAACACGAGCCAGCGCAGACTCAGAAACACGTTCAGCAAACCGGGCACTGCAGCTCTGGTAAATCAAGTCTATCTTATCGGCACTCACCCCACCCAGCTCCATGACGTCGCGCTTGGTACACTCGCTGATAGCTATGATGCGATCGGCCTCGCGGCAGGCATTCCGAAACTTCCAGGCGTAGAGCCGGACGTCCGGCCAGTGATAATATTCCGGATGGCGCAGGAAAATCAGGTCGTGTATCGTCACTACGCCTTTGATGCCGCCACGTTGCAGTCCGTGCGGCAATTCACCCGTCAGTCCGTGATACAGCTGCACACCATCACGCTGCATATCGCCGACGATACCCTTCCCGATGCGCCACAGGCTGCGCTGAAACCCCAGTGAGGCCTGCGAATAAGCAAGACTCAGCTTCGGCGAAGGGAGCAACTTGGCGCGCAGCTCGTCACACCCCCGGTCGGGAGCATAGAGCCGAAAGTGCCAGTCGTCAGGGCACCGGGCCGCCAAGTCGTTCACCAGAGTCCGACCATAGTTGCCCAGTCCGGTGGCATTGCGCACAATGCGCTTGGCATCCATTCCTATTATCATCTCTGCCATCGGATGCAAAGGTACGAATAAGTGTGCAAAATGCCAAATTTATTTGTGCATACTTTTGCTCATTTCATTTTTTATGCTTACCTTTGTCCCCCGGAATTGACACTTTACACATACCAAACAACAATTTTATCCTATGAAATTCAAATCATTGATGATGACGATGCTGGTCATGATGTCGGCCACACTCGTATCATGTATCACAACGGACAACCCCGCAGGAGAGAGTCCGATGGGCATCAAAGCAACAGAAGTCAGCAATCTCACCCCCGACTTCATTGCCTCGGTAAGCGGCATTGAGGAAGGCCAGGAGTTTAAGTCGGGCGACACCTTCACACTGACACTCACACCCGGCTTCAACCTGTGGAGCGGCTTTGCCTCCTATCATGCCGAGCACATCCACGTCCATGTGGGCGACAAGGTCTACATGCCTGAAATCTCCCTGGGCGAAGACGAGTATCTGCAGGAAATCAAGATGGAGATTCCCGTGCCCGACAAGCCCTTTGGCGTGGTGGTGGCCTACGCCGTGCAGCAGCAACTGGACCCCAACGGCTTCACCATGCGACTGGAAGACAACGCTGACGGTGTGCAGCTGTTTGGCGTCAGCCAGGAGCAGAAGTACAAATACTTCGACTGCTATCTGCGCGTTCCCGAGGCCTACACCATCGACAAGCTCGAATACAAGATGGGCGACGGCGAGTGGCAGGCTATCACCGAGGAGTTCGGAGGCTGCATGTTCTACCGCACAGAAGTAGACAACGTCTACCAGGTATCCATTCGTCCTGACTACCAGAATGTGACGGGCGACGTAACCCTCCGGGTTGCCGGCACCCAGCACCAGCGCAGCAAGATTACCTGGAAGAACACGGAATTCATCAACACCGACGTTCCCGAAGGCTACCAGCCCAACATACTGCCCGAGAGTGCCGTTGGCGGCGAGCAGGTCATTGCCCAGTTCTACACCAAGGACGACTACTATCTGGCCGGTGCTACGGCTAACGTAGACGGTGTCACCCCCGAATGCCGCTATCGTGCATACGTGGTGTTTACCATGCCTGAGCAGGACGTGGAGATCACCCTTGACTTCAAGGAGAAGATTCCCGTCGCCTACGAAGCCAGCAGCCATATTGCCAAGGCCGAAATCTACAGCGATGGCGACATCTACTATGGCGTTCCAACCGCCAAGGCCATTCCCGGCGACTATGTCTACCTGTTTGTCAGTGCCGAACCGGGCTTCAAGCCTACCAAGGCCATCAACGACCAGAACGAACAGTCAGACTTCGCCATCTACGGCGAAGGACTGGACACCTACAGCTACTATGCTCCGGTACACGTTCCCGAGAACGCCACCTCTATGACCGTCAAGGCTGAAGTCGTTGCAGCCCACCAGGTCAGTGGCAACAACGTAGTGTTCAGCGGCGGCCACAGCTTTGCCGCCGGCGAGACCGTCAGCTTCACTGTAGCAGTGCCCGCAGGTCAGAAGATTGACCAGGTGACTGCCACAGATGCCAACGGAACCAACGTACCCGTCACCATGGACGGCACCTACGGCACCTTCACCATGCCCGATGCCGACGTGACCGTAACGGTGACCTTCAAGGAAATCGACCCCAGCGAACAGGTGACCATCACAGCCATCTATGATGAGGACCAGTACAGAGTGTACTCGCAGAGTGAAGCCTACTACGGCTCCATCACCAGCGACGGCATCACCGTCCCCACGGGCACCACTCTCTACATCAGCATTCAGGACGACTATGGCGAGCCCTTCTGGGTAGGTGTCAAGATTGGCGATGACGTCCAGTACATACAGGCCCAGGAAGACGAAGACACGGGTGAATACACGTTTGGCCGCAGCTTTGTGTTCTCTGCCAACAGTGTCATCAAGGTCGGCGCTTCCCAAAATGCCGTAGCATTCTGAGATTCGCCATACAGGTATGATTTACTTAGAGGATGTGTCGCTACAGGCACATCCTCTTTTTCAAAAAAAGGGGAATAAGATTTGCTTATAACAACAGAATTTCGTAAATTTGCATCCGTAATAACAAAAAACATTCAGAAGGCTATTATGAAGATACCGTTTTCGCCCCCCTATATTGACGACAGCGTCGTAAACGAAGTGACCAGCTCGCTGCGATCAGGATGGATTACCACCGGTCCGAAGGTGAAGGCTCTGGAAGAGGAAATCAAAAAACTGACCGGCACCCATGAGGTGCTGTGCGTCAACTCATGGACCACTGGAGCCATCATGACGCTGCGCTGGCTGGGTGTCAAGCCCGGCGACGAGATCATCATCCCTGCCTACACCTACTGCGCTACGGCCTTTGCCGTATTGTGGGCTGGAGCCAAGCCCGTGATGGTGGACTCAGGCGACGACTTCAACATCTCGGTAGATGCCATCCGGCAGGCCATCACGCCAAGGACGAAGGCTATTATCCCCGTGGATATTGCCGGATGGCCCTGCGACTACGGGGCCATCATGACACTGGTCAACGAACCGGAAGTGAAAGCCATGTTCAGACCGACATCACCGGTAATGGAGAAGATGGGACGCATCACGGTCATCAACGACTCAGCCCACTCCATCGGTTCCCACTACGGCGGGCGGTTCTCGGGTACGGAGACTGACATCGCCATTTTCTCGCTGCATGCCGTCAAAAACATCACCACGGCCGAGGGTGGTGCCATCTGTCTGAACATGCCTGAGCCCTTTGACAACAAACAGCTATATGCAGAACTGCGCATGAAGGCACTGAACTGTCAGACCAAGGATGCCTTCACCAAGAGCAAGGCCGGCGGCTGGCGCTACGACATCGTGGGCATGGGTATGAAGGCCAACATGGCCGACGTGAATGCTGCCATCGGTTTGGCCCAGATCCGTCAGTACGACAAGCTGCTCCAAGAGCGCAAGCGCATTTTCAACGCTTACACCGAAGCCCTCAGCCAAGAGCCGTGGGCCATCACGCCGCCCATCATGAAAGACGGGCGCGAAACCTCTTACCACGTCTATGCCCTCCGCATCAAAGACATTACGGAAGAACAGCGCGACGAAATCATTGCAGAGATTTCCAAGAGCGAGGTGGCTGTCAACGTGCATTTCATTCCGCTACCCATGCTGACCCTGTTCCGCGACCTTGGCTACGACATCAAGGACTATCCGCAGGCCTACCGCAACTATGCCCACGAGATTTCGCTGCCCTGCTATCCGCAATTGAACGAGGAGATGACTGCCCACGTCGTCCAGACCGTCATCAACGCCTATCACACCGTCATCGGCTAAGCATGAGAGAAGAAGGACAAAAAATCTCGGTAGTCATCAACACCTACAATGCCCAGCAGCATCTGGAGAAGGTGTTGGAGTCGGTCAAGGACTTCGACGAGATCGTGGTGTGCGACATGGAGAGTACGGACCATACCCTTGACATTGCTAGGCGCTACGGCTGCAAGACAGTGACCTTCCCCAAGGGAGACCACAAGAGTGCCGAACCCGCCCGGACCTTCGCCATCCAGTCTGCCTCCAGCAAATGGGTGCTGGTGGTGGATGCCGACGAGATCATCACTCCCGAGCTGCGCGCCGTGCTCTATGCCGAGATAGCCAAACCGAATTGTCCCGCCGGCTACTACATTCCCCGCAAGAACCTGTTTATGAGTATGTTCGTTCGCGATTTCCATTACGACTATCAGTTGCGCTTCTTTATTCGCGAAGGAACGGAGTGGCCACCTTACGTACACACCTTCCCCACCGTGCAAGGCCGCGTGGAGAAGCTGAAGGCCGGCAACGAGGCCTGTATGCTGCACCTCATGGACGAGACGATGCATGAGTATATGGAGAAGATGAACCTTTACACCGACAACGAGGTTGAGAAGAAGCGCAATCGTGGCTATGGTGTAGGTGCACTGCTATGGCGCCCGCTCTGGCGATTCTTCAAGAAATACTTCATGGACGGCAGCTACCGCATGGGCACCCGCGGACTCATCCGGGCCGGAATGGCTGCTGTCTACCAGTTTATCCTGGTGTCAAAAATCATCGAGAAGCGGTATCGCGACTGACGAAGGAGCGCTGGTCATGATACTGCCGATAGGGCAGGTTATAATCCAGATAGAAGAAATTATGCTGCCGCTGATGGTCATGGGGCGGAACCACCATGTAGTCGCCATATTTCTGGCGCAGATATTCATCATAGTGTTCAACACCCATCACTTGATGACCTTCGAACTGGAAGGGCTGCGGAGTACCCAGGACAGATTTCTTCATGATGCCTTTCACACCGTCATCATAGTCGAGCACATAGTCTGACTGCTCGTAGTCGTAGGCCAGATAGGCCGCCCGCAACTGCCGTCGGGCCCACTCATGAGTGAAGAGCCGCCGGATGAGGAGTACAGGCCACGCACTGGGACCGCGACCGTGCTTATATGGATCGCGGTGCAGGAAATAGAGCAGTTTGTCCAATGCCTTATAGCGCGCCACAGCCAAACGGCGCATCAAGGGATTGGCCGACATGCCGTCAATGGGGAACACGTCGATATAAATGCCTGCCACGTAGTCGCTGTGTTCGCGCTCTATCAGCGTAGTACTGCTGTCCACCACCTTGCCGAAACCTCCCGGGAAGGTGGCACTGGTTTCAATAGACAATGCTTCGAGCGGCTGAGGCAGCCATTCTTTGGCATGATACATCAGACGGTCGTAGTCAGGACGTGGCATACAGATGTCCATGTCATCATCCCAAGGTATAAAACCGTGATGGCGCACTGCCCCCAGCATGGTGCCCGCCCAGCAGTAGTATTTCAGATGGTGCTCACGGCAGACGCTGTCTATAGCCAGCAGAATCTGCAGGATATGTTCGTGCAAGGTCTTAATATCGTATGAAGCCATTTTGTTACAGTTTTAAATAGGCTTCAAAGGTAGCACAAAATCATGAAATAGCAAAATATATTGCAAATAAATTGGCTTTTTGCACACTTATTCGTACCTTTGGCCCATGGCCGAAGGTACTTTCTTTCGACAATAAAAATAAAAAGGGTTTTATTTTGTATTGTTCTCACTTATTCGTACCTTTGCAGCCATGAATCGCAAAGTATTCCATATCGTATCCAACAAAGAATGGGGCGGCGGCGAGCAATACGTCTACGACCTGAGCCAGCGCCAACGGGCCGACGGCATCGAGGTAGGCATCTTCTGCAAACCCGTTGCTGCCATCAGCAGCAAATTCGAAGAAGCAGGCATCAGCGTGATGCCACTGTCGCTGGGCGGTGCCATGGATGTCAGGAGTGCGTGGCAGATGGCTAAGGTCATCAGTCAGGCAGGCCCCTGCGCCATTCATGCCCATAACTTCAAGGATGCCTTTACGGCCTGTTATGCACGCAAGCTGAGCAGCAACAAGCAGGTACGGGTGGTGATGTGCCGCCATCTGACGCGGACGGGGAAGAACAGCCTGCTCTACCGATGGCTGTACAGCCAGTTAGACTGTCTCTGTTTTGACTCGCAGCTGTCGAGGGACATGTTTCTCAGCACCCACCCCGCCATCGACCCCGACAAGATGACCATTGTGCATACCAGCATCGTGGTTCCTGCGAACGTAAAAACCGTTGACCTGCGACGGGAGCTGGGCATTCCTGCCGACACCGTTATCGCCATGTATCACGGACGGTTAGACCCAGAGAAGGGACTTGACACACTGATGGAGGCGGCAGAAAAGGTGAAGGAGCTGGATTTCAGGCTGATACTCATCGGACGTGGCAGCGAGGCATATACCGCTCACCTGCAGCAACTCATCCGTGAGAAAGCACTCAGCCAGCAGGTGCTGTTGGCAGGTTTCCGCCATCCGGTGCTGCCATACGTGGCTGCTGCCGATTTTGGCATTCTGGCCTCAACAGTTCGCGAAGGCTGTCCCTTGTCACCTCAGGAATACATGTCACAAGGCCGCCCTGTAGTAGTGACCGACAATGGCGGACAACGGGAATACGTCGTTGACGGGAAAAACGGACTCCTGGTGCCACCGGGTGATGTCCAGTCACTGGCAGATGCCCTCCGGCGGATAATCAGCGATGCCAACCTGCGGCAGCAGTTGGGCCGACAGGCCAAGGCCGACTTCGACGACCATCTGAACTACGAACACTATTACACCCAAATCCGTCGCATCTACGAATAATGTACTATTTCATCTCCATACTCTGGCATTTGCTGTCCTACCTGCCCCTACGCATCCACTACGTGCTGAGCGACATTGTATATCTTATCCTCTATAGGATGGTAGGCTATCGTGTAAAGGTGGTAAGGGGCAATCTGGAAGCTTCGTTCCCGGAAAAGACTGAACAGGAGTTGCGGCAGATAGAGCGTCGCTTCTACCACCGACTGTGCGACTACTTTGTGGAGACGGTCAAGATGCGAACCATGAGCCGCAAGGAGATGCAGCGGAGAATGGTGTTCAAGGGTACTGGGCTGGTGAACGAATGCGTCAACGACGGCCAGTCGTGTGCCGTCTATCTGGGACATACCTTCAACTGGGAATGGATTACATCGCTCCCACTGTGGGTCACAGACAAGGCACACTGCGGACAGTTGTATCATGCCTTGGAGAATCCCACCTTTGACCGCTTGTTACTAAACCTTCGCCAACGTTGGGGAGCAGAGTGCATCGCCTTGGTAGACATTCTGCGTAAGACCGTCGAGTACAAGCGGAAACAGCAGCCCACCGTCTTTGGCTACATCGGCGACCAGGTTCCCCACTGGAACAACATCCATCACTGGTGCCAATTCCTAAACCATGACACTCCCGTCATGACGGGCACCGAACGTATCGCCATCAAGAATCATCAGGCACTGTTCTACCTGCATATCAGGCAGGTCAGGCGAGGCTATTACGAGGCTACCTTCCGCCTGATGACGCGCACACCGGAGACGCTCAAGGAATATGAAGCCACCGACATCTATTTCCGGATGCTGGAGGAGAACATCCGCGAGCAGCCAGAACTATGGCTCTGGAGCCATAACCGCTGGAAGCGGACGCGAGAGGAGTTCAACGAACGTTTCCAGGTGGTCAACGGAAAGGTAGTACCCAGAGAGGGTATGGAATAAAGATAACAATAAGCAGACAGAAATATGATATTTGTAAAAGGCTCAGGATGGATGTGCAACAACATCCTACAGTACGGACACTTCTATGCATGGGGCAGAGAACACGGGCGGAAGACCATGTCGATGCGCTTTGCCTATAAATTCCAGTATTTCCACATCTGCAACACACCGAATCACAACTTCCTGACATACACTCTTGCCAAGTATGCAGCGAAATGGCGACTCATACCCACACTGGAGTTCAACGAGGAAGGCATGAGCACCGCAGCTCACGAACAAGTGATGCTTAGCAGGAAGCATGTTGCCGTGATTGGCTGGGAGGCGCGTTGGTACGACCTGTTCCTGAAATATAAACAGGAGATTATCGACCTATTCGCCTTCAAGGAAACCGTCGTCAGGGCCTGCGCACCTGTCTTGGCAGAGGCTACGAAAGGTTCCTGCCGCCTGGGCGTTCACATCCGTCGCGGCGACTATGCGACATGGTACGACGGCAAGTATTTCTTCTCTGACGAGGTGTTCCTGAATCTGATCAAGCAGTTTGTCACTCTACACCCCAACACCACCGTCTACATCTGCGGCAACGACCCTTCACTCGACAGACAGCGGTATGGGCGGGAACTGAGCGGGACGAAGGTGATCTTCCCAAAAGGCAATGCCGCTGAAGACCTCTTCGTGCTGTCGCAATGCGACTACCTGATGGGGCCTCCCAGCACCTTCTCGCTGACAGCGTCTATGTACCACGACGCCCCACTCTACTGGATAAAGGATGCGGAAGCCCCGTTAACGGAGTCTTCCTTCGGACATTTCGACGAGCTGTTCAGGCACATCCTGTAATGTCACCTGAACCAATAGACCAGCCGCTTGTAAGCGTACTTCAACTTCCATCGGTAGTATTCAAGCGTACGAACCTGGCCGCCAATCGATGAAACGAAGGCACCATTGAAACTGCCTTGCGTAGCCAGACAAGGCTCACTCCACAGGAACTGTACCAAGCCCTTACCATAGAGGTGTACATAATAGTGGTCGACGGCAATGTCACACTGATGGGTCTTTACGTCATTCATGATGG
>Ga0326511_10002737_pt1 | contig 14245 bp, 17 predicted proteins | sample 0_2496_0518_D_FD_203701 | JGI IMG/M metagenome (GOLD analysis project Ga0326511, IMG submission 203701) | Bovine rumen microbial communities from UC Davis, California, United States - 0_2496_0518 | ecosystem: Host-associated > Mammals > Digestive system > Stomach > Rumen | place: USA... | reverse complement strand
ATCTGCTGCCGTGGTGACTGCCTCCATGCCGTTCGCGCTGAAAGTCGGCTTGAAGAAGTCATCGACGAACAAGTATGGCACCCTTTGAAGCGCTGAAACCTCAGCGTCATACCGTTCGCTGTCCGTCACCAGCCCTTTGATGTACCGCGCTGTCTGCGGCCACACGACGTATTGGAGCACGTCACGCTTCAGCAGTTCGTTCGCCACCGCTGTGCAGATGTGGCTTTTCCCGGCTCCACTCTGTCCGCCGATGTACAGCCACTTGCCTTCCGCAGCGCCTTCATCGACGTACTTCCGAGCCTTGTCAAACATGTAGGTCTGCCACGATTCTTTGGCCTCAAAATTGTCGAACCGATACTTTTTTACAGCCCTTGCAAGCCCGGAATCGCTCAACCGTCTGGCATAGCCGCGCTGCCTTGCGCATTCGCACTGGCGATACTCAACAGTCGGCATGCTCTTTCCGTCGAACCTGACCACCATCATGGAGCCGCGATTCATGCACTTGGGACAGTCAACGCCATCTCCTGGAATCACGTTGCCTTTGCCGTCTGTGTGATCGACGTTCAGGACACCGGGTTCAGCGTTGCGCTCGTTCACCACGGCCAGCAGGCGTTCGTACTCGCGCTGCCGCAGTTCTTCTGGCGAGAGCGTCTTGCGCTCGTTCATCATCTGGCGCAGGCGATTCAGCGTATCAGACAATGATCCCACCTCCATATCGCTCTGGCACCTTGTTGTTTCGTCGGTCAAGGCCGAATGCGTTGGGTTGCGGTTGTGCAGGTTGTCTTGTCATACTGCGATCCTGCTCCTTCGCCAGCCATGTGGTGATGAAGCCCTTGATGCCGCTCCTGGTCTTGCGCCGGTTCCTGTGGCTGTCCAGCCATCCGTACATGTTGCGAAGCTGCTGCATCACGTCCACCGAGGGGTACAATGCGACGTACTTGTCAAAGTCCTCCTTGGTGACAGGGTGTTCAGTCCCGTCATTCAGCGGCAGGGAAATCACTGGCGGTTCAGTCGGCGTGGAGGCGGATTCTTCCGGCTCCGGGCAAGAATCCGTAGGATTCTTAGATACGTTTATATCTGTGTTTATATTAGTGTTTATATAAGGTATTGGTTGGCCCTCAGGGGCCGTCCCTTGGCCCTCAGGGGCCAACGCATTTGACCTCAGGGGCCAATCGATTTGCCCTGCCGTATAGACCACTCGACCTTCATCGGTAAGCGCGTACCACGACGTCTTGTCAAACTGATATTTGTTGTAGTTGCCCTTCGCCAGAAGTCCAGATTCAACCAGCTTGTCAAGCGCCGTCCTGATTTGCTTTTCGGTTAAGTAGGGGTGCTGTTCGGAGAAGGCTTTTCGCGAATTGAACGTCCAGTAATTACCGTCATGATAATTCGTTTCGTTCATCCTGTTGTATTCGCACAGGTATGCGATGTTTTGAAAGACAATGGCCGCATTCACTCCGTATGCTTTAGCCACATCCGCATCGAACATGTGCTTCATGTGCCGTTCGTCACCCCCTCGCCGTCAAGCCACCGAAGGAACCCAATCCTTGGAATCCTCAGCCTCGACCCGATGAGGCTTGCAGGGAACCCCAGGGCCTTGATGTTGGTCTTGGCTGCGACGTTCAGGCTGTACGGATGGCAGCCCAGCACTGGTGCAACGTCCGATGGCGTCAGCATGTCCTTATCGCTGGCCCTGATCTCGTCGATGGTCATTAGGTTCACGCTCCTGAATTTAGCCGACTAAACTTCATGGGGTAAAAAAAGCTCCCCGATGGTCACGTCCAAGGCATCTGCAATCTTCTTCAACGTCTTAGAAGTCGTGACCTCATCCTCGCCAAGTTCCAATTTCCAGATAGTAGTCCTTGTAACGCCAGATTTTTCGCACAATTCAGCTTGGGTCATTCCCTTGCTTTCACGGATTTCACGGATTCGGAATCCCACTTTTTTCACCTCGCTTTCGTTCAACCGACTGTACGCATAGTTTAGCACACTGTACAGCCGTTGTCAAGTCGGCTAAACCTATATTTTGTTACAAAAGTGTTGTAATTCTGTATTGATTCTGTAGACTAAACGATGTATAATGTACTAAACATCGCTGAAAGGAGTGCCGGAAATGACTATTGGAGAGATCATCAAAAGGCATTGCAGGGAACACGGCATATCATATCAGCAATTTGCTTCTACATGTAGTGTGAGCAAAGGCTATATAAGTATGCTCGTAAATGGCAAAAACCCAAAGACGGGTAAGCCTTTGCGCCCAACTATTGAGACATACCAAAGTCTTGCGGAAGGCATGAACATGACGCTTGACGAATTATTTGAGATTATGGATGACACGCCTGTCAGGCTGCACTTTGACACAAGCAAGATACTCAAGAACCTACCTAAAGGAGAGCATCATTCTAAAATCGTAGAAGATATTATTTCAGATGCTATGGATAATAACCCAATTTGGCAGCGACGTGAAGCCCTCCGCCGTGATCCCAAGCGCAAGGTCCTGTTTGACCTCGCAGAAAACGGCACAGATCGCGACATTGACGCTGCCGTGAAGCTCCTGGACGCCCTCAGAGCAACCAACCCCGATTTTTACGATGGAGATGACCCGGCATGATGGAAATTCCCGACGATTACACTGTACGACTTGTGGATATGCCCGTCGCTGAAGGCGGCATGATCTCTGAATCGCCGGACGGCCACGTAAACGTCTATCTCAACGCCAGATGGAGCACCACGGGACAGTTTCGAGCAGCGCAGCACGAATACGAACACTGGCTCCACGATGACCTGAACAACAACGAAACCATTCAGGTCGTAGAAAACAGGGCAGGCCATAGGCACGATAAACTGTCGCGTCTCGCCACACTAAAACGCGCCAGCGAACTGCCCCAGCCAGCAAAGCACAAACCGAAGTACAATGAATATGAGGACTGGAAGAACGATGTGCTGCACACGATGGAGTATATTGACTGAGCACCCACGAAAGGAATGTCAAGTATGACCTGCCGCAAATGCTCAAAAGAGATGCCGCCAGACGCCGTATACTGCCCCTATTGCGGCACAAAGCAAGAGCCTGTACGCGCCAAACATAAGCGCGGCAACGGCATGGGGTCTGCCTATAAGCGCGGCAATTCATGGGAGGCGCGTATTGTTGTGCGCTATGACGCGGTTAAGGACAGCGATCCTCCAAGGAAACGCCCCGTATGGCGCACCAAGGGCGGATTCAAAACAAAACGCGAGGCTTTAGAATACTGTCAGGTCTTGCGCGGCATAGACGATAAGCCAAAGCTGGAGGCGCCACAGCTAACAGATTACTGGAATACATACTCTGAGGGTGAGCTGCTGGCCCTGTCTAAATCCAAGCAAACTGCCTACAATGGCGCGTGGAAGAAGCTAAAAGACGCGCTTCAATATCGCCCGGTAGACCAGATAACAGTCACGGAACTCAGGGACGCCGTGAACGCCGTCGCCAAGACCTATTACACTGTGCGCGACTGTAAGACCGTGCTGACAAAGCTGTTTGAGCTGGCTGGAGCGGATGGATGGTGTTCAAAAGACATCCCGTCCTACATCTTGCTTCCGAAGCTGGAGGAAAAGGAGCGCCAGGTATTCACGGATGACGAACAGACTGCCCTCTGGAAACTCTATGAGAGCGGCGATTTGCGTGCGGCAATACCCCTGCTGATGATCTGCACAGGTATGATGCCCGGAGAGATGCAAAACCTGAAGGTGGAACACATCGACCTTGAAAATCGCAAGATCGTCGGCGTCGGCATGAAAACCAAGGTTCGCAAAGAGTCTCCGGTTTATCTGCCTAAAGACGTTATCCCATTGGTAGAGGATCTGATTGACAACGCCCAGCCGTCAGGTTACATCTGGCCGAGGAATGAAGATAAATGGTACGCCACATACTATGATGCCCTGAAGGCGGCAAAATGCCGCAAATTGGAGCCGTACTGTTGCCGTCACTCCACGGCCACACGCCTCGCCATCAGCGAAGGCATTGCGCCGCAGACCATAAAACGGATGATGAGATGGTCTACCACGAAGATGCTGGACAGATATACCCACCCAGACGATACAGCAATCCAAGAAGCGGCGGACACAATCACGCGCTCAGACAAGACTTTACGGGAACCCCAAGATGGGGAGTCCCCTGAAAATAATTAGGCATGTTGTAAACCGTGTTGTAAACAGAACAAGATAATTGAATATACAAGAAGATAATTTGTGAAATAAGCGCAAAAACAAGCAAGCCATATATAGTGCCGCAAGTATACTGCAACCACAATATATAGTATATAAACACAAGAAAAGACCCTACATGTTGTATCATGCAGGGTCTTTGGCGGAGAAGGAGGGATTTGAACCCTCGCGGCAGTTATCCCACCCTACTCCCTTAGCAGGGGTTGCAATAATCCAATAAAATCAGGGATTCTTGCGCCATTTGTTGTAATTATGTTGTAAACGCAGATTTATTCAGTTCCGTTCCTGCCGAAGGTCATCTCGTATGCCCCCATCGCGGCCAGCGTCGGGATGACGGCGTTCACTACGGCGAGGGCAGCGCTTTCGATGGTCAGACCTCCGTTGAAGGCAGCGCTTGCCAGCATCAGGATCAAGCAGACAACGTAGACGAGTGCCCGCGTGGGAATCTTCCAGACCTTATCCAGCGGAGCCTTGATGAGCTGGACGAACAGGAGAGCAAATGCAGTGCAGCCCGCGATGGTGCCCAGCGCCTTCCATGTGAAAGGTTCAGTGGGCAGCGTAGCGGGAGGGGCAGACTGGGCGACATCGGTTACGGCCTCCACGCCCTGGGCGACATCAGCGGCAACCTCGATGATCTCTGCCGCATAGGCACAGGCGCACAGCATCAGCATGACGGCGAACAGAATGGCAACGATCTTCTTCATAGGTTTATCCTCCTTTACTTCAAACCGAAGTGTCCGAGCAGGAACATGACGATGCCGGAGATGACGGCAGCGATGATGGCGTCCCACCGCTTTGCGGGTTTGGCCTTGATCTCATCCACATCTGACTTGACCCCATCGACCTTCTTTTCCGTGGATTGGAGCGCCATACCCTGTTTCTCCAGAGCTATTGCCAGCTTTTGGACGGTCTCAGTCAGTTCCTTGATGTCCGCCTGTTGCTTAAACAGGGTCTTGATCTGCTCCTCCATACGAACCTGGGCTTCGACTATTTGATTGACTTTCTCATCGTTCATTGGGTTTCACCCGCCCTTCTATTTTGTGTAGGCCATTACCAGAAAGATAATGGCAATGGTCAATATAACAGGCCACGGCATTATACACCCTCCAGTTTGCCATACTTCCCGGACACCCACCCGGTTTGCTTCTCAAATTCCACGAGATACCAGCCGTTGGCGGGATAGGTATAGCCGAAATAGTGCAGCCTGTCGTTCTGATGGACGACGCCGAACGAACCGTAATCCGTGGACGGCCCCTTGCGCACAAACACGCTTGAGCCGGTAATCATGACGGCGGGGAAGTCAAATTCGGGAACCTCATCCACGGGCGGTTCGGGCTTTGTCTGGGTGGCGTAGCCCTCGGGATACCAGTCCTCACGCATTTTCGAGCCGATGGTGATGTTGCAGGCGGCATGGTGGGATTCGTAAAGCAGGATGTCACCCGGCAGCAGATAGTCGGGCGAGGTTCGATACTTGGACGCGGTGAGCGCCACAAACCCGGCCTTGGTGAACTCCTGCTTCATGTTGCGGGACGTACACAGCGGCAGGTTTTCCAACGCCTTGATGCCCATAAGCGCCCCGGCTCCCTTGACGTTGGCGCTGACGCCGGCGGTACAGTCCTGTTCGACGGCTGTGGCGATTTTGGTTGGGTCAAACCCCGCCGCCTTGAGCTGCTGCAAGTAGGTGCCGCGCTGGTCCTGGTCGTAGCCCACCTTGTCATTCAGGCACATGGCGATGGACAGCTCCGCGATCTTGAGGGCGACGGCCTGATTGGGATACCTGAGCGTCACAGACCAGGGCCTTGAATACCATTTCTTCAATTCGGCTTCATGGGTCGATTGATCTCCGGCCCTACCGCCGTGATACGCGCCGTTTTCGTCTTTGCCGCTGTTGGCGATGTAATGCGTCCCGGTGCTGTAGATGTATTTGTTGAAGTCAATAGCCATTATCTCACCTCACTTGCTGGGTAGATCGAATAGGGGTATCGTATGGTCTTTTTGAAGAAAACCATTGTGATGTTGATGCCTTTATCGTCGTTACAGGTATAGCAGCACAGGTCTGCCCACTTGACCTTTTTCAGGCTTTGCCCGGTACAGGTGATGAGGTTACGCCCCGTGTTCTTTCCCGGCATGACGGCCACGCACTGGTAGCACTGGGCGGCGTCGGGGGTCTGGATGACGGCCACCGTGTACAGGTTGCACTTTTTGATCGCATCAAATCCCTGCGCCGCGTGGTCGGCGATGTAATCACAGTGACCGCCGCCGTAGCGACGGCAGAACACCGCGCTGTCCTCCCGGTCTACAAGCGCTTGGGACTGCTTTTGGGATAGCCCGGCCTTGTCGTATAGGGGGACGAGGGTGTTGATGTCGGGGATGTAGAGACATCCTGCATCCCCGTATTTCAGTTCGACCATAATCGTGTCCTCGCAATCAGTCAGCCAGTTCTGGCACATCCAGATCAATGAGAATCTGCCGCACCTGCGCCTTCAGGGTATCAGGCACATCTGCAAAGGTCTTGCGGCCCTTGATAATCAGCGTCGCGTAGACAACCGCCACATCTTCCACCACCTTTCCAAGCATCCATATAAGGATGGCATTAAGTATCTTCTTCCAGCAGCTTGCGAACTGCTTCACGAAGCGCTTCTGGTACATCATCGAGGGTTTTCAGCCCCTTTCGGATGAGACTTGCGTAAATCTGCGCCATAGTTAACCTCCTATCATTTCGTACACGTCGCAAAGGGCAAGCTGGGTATTTGTCAGGTCGTTGGTTAGGGATTCTACCAGCGCCTTGTAGCGTTCCAGTTCGGACGGTTCGCGCAGGTTGAAAAGCCAGCCCTCGGGCCAGTGCAGGATGCTGTCGCACACAGCGTCGTGCAGCGTGGTCGTGCTGCCGTCGTTGCCCATGATGGTGACGGTTTTCAAAGCGTCGGCGGAGAGCATGTCTGCGGTGATCTCGGTCTTGCTGACATACATGCTGCCGTTCATCGTGAGGCTGCTAAGTTGCCGACCATTGCTCAGAGTGATCGTAAACGTACTCATACGCTTCCCTCCCATAAATAGATAGTACAGTTAGTTCTATTGTGCGTAGCTGGGGATATGTAAGACAGTCGAGCCTTGCACATATCCAGCTTTTCACCATATTCGCTACATCCAGAAGCGAGATTTTCCCGTCCCGGACTTTATCCCGTAGTTTTCGGATTCTACGCTTAATCCTCGTCACGGACTTCGGCCTGAGTTTGACATCTATGCTGCCGTCTGAGCGAAGTCGGATTTTGCGCTGAAGATACACAAACCCCTTGTCAAGCCTCGCAATGCACGTTTTCCGAACATTCGTATACATGCCGAGTGCGTCCGCTTTCTCGTCAATTATGGCCGCTCGTTGTCTCAACGCAAGGAGATCACCGTCGATGTCATAGCTGTCATCCATATACCTTGCGTAATACTTGCTACCGAGAACCGTCTTGGCGTAACCATCAACCTCGTATGGGTATACAATGCCAGCCGTTTGGCTGAACTGATCGCCCACGCTCATGCCTTTGCAAAGCTTCTTCTCGCCAGTCCTGGGATAATTCATCTCCCGGTACGATACCCTGTCGAACTTGACGTTCATGCTGTCCGCAAATTCCTCATCGCTCATATACGAAACGTCAACGCGACTTTCGAGCAAAAGAATATGCACAAGCTTGAGCGCCAAAGGGTCATTAGTGAAACGGCTGATGATTTCACGCAGCATATCATGGCGAATGTTGTCATAATACTTGCTCTGATCTTTTATCCGTATGTACCCAATATTTGTGCCGTTGCGCTGGAAATACCTGTGTAGATGAACCAGTAATCTTCGGCGAGAGAAGTCAACGCCACGGTCTTTCAGGCTTGCACCGTTGTCGTAAATCAGATGCGGCCTGATTGCGGGGATGAGTACAGCGTCATTCAGGGCATGGCTGACTACCCTGTCATCCACGATCTGACCGCAGATGGGACGCATTCTGCCGCGTTCATTCAGCATAAACTCAAACCCTGGCTTGGGATAATATGAATCATCCATACCATGTTCAAGGTGGTATAGGCCGTCCTGCATCTTTGCAATGCGGCTCAGGCGATACCACCAAAACTTCTGAACGCTTTCCTTCCAGGATGTACCCTTTCTGGCACTGTTGGCGGCATCCCACAGGGTGTTCGCATCGGAGATAACGCTGTACTCTCTTGGTTTCCCTAAATCGTTCCATTCATAGGCGGTTCGCTGCACGTCGGGCAGGCTGTCCCATGAAAGGCTGTTCATCTCAAATACACTCATAAATAATCCTCACCCATCCCATCATCGGCCATAGCCGGATGTTCGGGCTACGTGCTCTATTCGCTGGATTGCTCCAGACCGGACAAACCTTCCTTTCCTTCGCTATCTGTTTCAATTACTACAAACAGAGCAAGCGGACGGAAATCGGGCGGACACCATTGGAGTTAGACGCACCGTTGTTGTTGGCGTTGCCGTTGTTGTTGACATTCGCAGCGTTGGAAGCCGAATAGACCGAGCGAAGCCACCAGTTGGCACGTACAAGGTTTGCCCGTAGACGTTTATGGCTACGGCGCTTTCATGTTCTTCCTGTCCAGTTCGCACCGTTCCATACTGTTCAAAAACGCATGGTAGATTCCCTTGAGAAACTCCATGTCCGAACCTTCCTTCATGCACCTTTGCAGGAACTTGGCCCACCGTTTCATATCCGCTTCGCGCACAGCCTTTCGGATTTCGTTATCGCTCTTGCGCCACGCTTTAAGTAAAGCGATTTGCGATGCGATTTCAGGCTCGATGTGCGTCATCCAGTTCTTGTTTACCGGCACCGTGTCCATGATGTCCTGTAGGTCTATCCGCAAATCCTCGCAGGCAGTGATTGCCCTGTCCTGCTGGACTCGTCTTTCATCCGCCTCAGCCATGGAGGTCGGGCGCTGAATGGAATTAGCGGCGCTGATACCATGCATCATCCGCATCAAGTCATCATCAACGGACTTGCGCTTCTCTGCCAGGAAGTGCCTGTCCAGCCATTCCAGCTTTTTCAGGCGTTCTTCTTCCTTTTGTTGCCAGCGTTCTTTGCTGGCATCGCTCCAAGTTTCAAAGTTCTTTGGCGTCTTGCTTGTGCGCACCTTATATCCAAAGTTCCTCAATATGCTCAGTTCGCGTATCATGTTCTTCAAAATTACAGCATGGTCAAGAACCTCAAACCTGCTCTCCCCGCGTTCGCTTTTATGTACGCCACTCATTCAGTTACCCTCCCTTCATGACTTCGTTATGCCGCCACAGGCGGCTGGATTAAGCGATTAAGGAAAGCGGGCGGACACCAATGGAGGCAGACGCACCGAGGTTGCCGGCGTCGCCGTGGGAGTTGACATACGCAGCGGTGGAAGCCGAATAGACCGAGCGAAGCCACCAGTAGGCACGGATGTTGATGAACTGGGGAGACAAGCGGAAAAGCGAGAGCTGGCGCTTGTTGATGCCAGTTTCAAATCCGGGCATACTGGCCCATACGTTACAGCCGTAAACCTCGACCTCGTTCATCAGCTCTACGCGAGCGTCTGTCCATGCCCAGCCCGTAGCTGCGCCGTTGGAATAGGCCGTCGGGTAAATGGCGCGATAGCTGAGGACGTGAGCACTGCCAAACGCGGCAGTGACCTTTTCCTCCGCGCCAGCGGCAGATGCGGAAGCAGCCTTGATGTTGGCACGAATCGCGGAGCCGACGTAGCCGGTAGAAGTGTCGTTCGTCTCGTTCCATTGCGTGGAGTAGAGAATGGTATCAGGCACGACGGCGATGTGGTGACCAAGGGAGATATTATCGCCGCAGCGATAATAGGGGTCGAAGTCCGCAATGCGCCACGTAACGCCGTTGATGACCCAATAGTCGCCGACGAACATATCGTCGAACGTGCCTGCCGTGATCTGCGCGGACTGTGCCGCGGTGAAGGTCGTGCCAAGGTTCTTGCCACGGAAGATGCTGTTGTGGAAACCGGCATTCGCACCAGCGGCGGCGGAGAAGTCCTTGCCAAGACCGCCGTTGCCAAGGGGCAGGATACCCGTCACACCGGGGCGGGGGCTGGCCTGGAGCACGTTTGCGGCGGCAGCGGAGGCGAGGTTGGTGAGAAGGGACGGATTCGCGGTGAGGCCCGTGCCGCCCTTGTCAACGCCAAGCGGAGCGCCAACCGACTGGAGCGCCGCCGCGAGGATCGAGCCTGTGATCTTGTAGGTTACGCCGTTGACCTCAACGGCCAGCACGTCATTTGCGCCAAGCGCGTTCGTTGCGGGAAGGGACGAAATCTGCATGTTGTCATTCCTCCTTGTCTTTGGTCTGCTTATAGCTGAGTAAATCGCGCTGGTATTCGGAGTCCACCATCGGTCTAAGCTCCTGTATGACCTTTTCCAGCACGCTCACCTTGATAAAGGCGGGCAACCCGGATTCATTGGTGGCAGCGACGATCCTGTCAATGTAGTTGTGATGGGCGACGGTAATTGGGGTTTGCATGTGGTCCTCCTTTTGTCGTTACGTTCCGCAATAAGTAAGAATACCGTTGGTGAATCTTAATCGCCAACCATTGCCAACCAGAATTTCCTGGGTTGTCTGGCCCTGTTCGGGAACCGTTGTGGCCGAGCTGACGTACAGCGAATCACAAACAAGGTCTACACGTCCAGTTTTGTTCAAGGACAAAGACGAACCACCAACCATTGTCTCCGAGCTGCCGCTGCCAGAGGTTGTGATGGCGTCTATGTACACGTTGCTCATATTTCCAGATGGACGCAGTGCAAAGGTCTGGTGTACAGGTTCATAACCCAATTCAACCATCGGGGTTGTTCCAAACAGGCACTGAACCTTACCCTGATCCATCTTCACGCTTACGGGGTTCGACGCCGCATCTGTTCCTTCGGTAATCATAGTACCGTTGATTCGTGCGCCAGTGTTATTAAGCAAAACAACCCTTGTGCCCGAAGCGTTATAGACCTCCAACGTGCCATTGACATTGTTACTGCCGCCAAGGCGAAGTGTACCGCCAAAGATTTTATCGGCGCTCAAAGACCTGGATTGAATCCTGTCGGCGCTGATATATCCGCTTGTGATATTACCAGCTTTGATGTTGGTAACATTGACCACACTCGCGTCTATGGTGCCTGTCGTGATATGCCCGCCATCTATGACAGTGGTCGTATAGTCCTGCTCCGCAGGCGTTGTACTGCACTCGTTCAAACCATCCTGAAACTGCTCCATCGTCTGCCGCTGGATGGCGGTGAACAGAACGGGGTAGGAACTGCTGTAGACAGGGCGCACCGTCGTCCAGTTGTTTTGAATGTTAGAAGCGGTTGTGACCCACGTAGTCGGAGCTATCGGATCACCAGAGCCGGAGGCTGTGCTACAGTAGATTCTCTGCTGCCGATAGATCGCGCCGTTCGCAGTGTCCTGAGCGTCGATGATGGAATCCTCCACATCCTTGCTCAGTTGCGTCACTGTTATGCTTCCGGCTGCAATCTTGTCCGCCGTGATGCTGCCCGCAAAGATCGCCGAACCGTCGATTTGCGTCGAATCGGTAGCCGAGCACCACTTTGAGGTGTAATCCAGCGTGGTCAGCGTCTTTACATCCGAGTAGGCTACCTTCAGATCAACATAGTTGTACTGCTCGCAGGTGTAGAAATATTTGCCATTCCTGGGGATTGGCATGTTGTAAGACCACACGCCATCCCTGTCCGTCGCGGTGCCGATGACCGTTGCCTGCGTGGGCCTGGACGGCGGTGTGCTCGATGTGGAACGGAAGAACACAGACACCACGGATTTCACCGCGCCGTTGGCAAGGTTCGCCACATTCTGAATCGCGCCATCCTGCGCAGATACCCAGGTCGTACCGTCGAACCTGTACAGTTTATTGCCGTCGTTCGTGTCTATCCACAAGTCGCCAGTGGAGGACTCAGATATAGCGGGCTGGGAATCCTGCGCAAAGGTGGCGATCTTCCCATCTGCGGTAGCCTGTGCGTCACCCGCCGCAGTAAGCGCCTGCTGGATTTCCTTGTCCTGAGCGTCTATCCACTGAGAGCCATTCCAGCGATACAGTTTGTTGTCGTCGTTGGTGTCTATCCACAAGTCGCCAATGGCGCTTGCCGTGGGAGCATCATTCTGATAGGATGTCGTGATCTTGCTGTTGGCCGTCGTCTGGGCTTGACTTGCAAGTCTCGCGGCATCAGCTATGGCGGTGTCCTGAACATTTTGCCATTCCGTGCCGTTCCACCGATACAGTTTGTTGCCGTCGTCGGTATCTATCCAGAGGTCGCCGACATCCGTTGCCGTAGGTTGATTAGGCTGGCAGAAGGTGATGATCTTGGAATCCGCCGTAGCCTGCGCATCTCCAGCCGCTTCCAAAGCAGACTGTATGGCGTCATCCTGAACGTCCACCCATGCCGAGCCATTCCACCTGTACAGCTTGTTGCCATCGTCCGTATCTATCCAGAGGTCGCCTGTTGTCAAACCGTCTGTAGGCTGGGACGCTTGGTAATACGTGTTGATCCTGGCGTTGGCAGAGGCTTGCGCCGAGCTGGCCGTCATCAGCGCGAACGTCAGATTGTAGTCGTAAGCGCCGTTCTCGCTGGGCATGTACGTGGTTGCAGAGTTTCCGTTGGCATAGGTCTTTGTCGTAGCGGTGCGCGTCCAGAGATAGCGCCCCGGTTGCCAGCTCTTTATGCCGTCGCTCCACGTCTCTCCGTCGCCTTCGGGCCGCTCGGTGGACGTGCTCAAGAAGTATTGGGTCTTGACCGTCGTGCCGATGATGAGGGCGCTTTTGGCCTCCTCGCTGAATTGCGTTATGGTGATGGTGTTCGCGGCAATATAGCTGCCCTCGATGGTGCCCGCCTTGATATACGTGCCGTTGATGTACAGTTTGTGATTCTCAAGGTAGATACCCTGTTCGGTGCCGCCGTTGGTGAGGCGATAGAACACACCCGCCTGATTGAGACTCGCGTCAAGATTGCTGGTGTTATCTATGGCCTTGTTGGCGAGGTTTACGGCGTCATTCGCAGACTCATTCGCCCCGTTGATAGCCTTGGCGAGCATGGGGTCGGTCTCGGTGACGTTGCCGTTCGTCCATGTGACGACCGTCCGCGTCCAGATGTAAAGGCCGCTTTCCCACGCGGGCTGCTCGGTAGACCACTCGCCGCCGATCTGCTCCTGATTGCTGGTCGAGAGATAGTATTGCTCGATGATCTGCTCAATGCCCACGCCGTCCCGGCCTATGACGCTGACGATCTCCTTGTTGGAGCGAACCGTGCTCCCGTCCGTATAGGTGGTGAGCTGATAGCGCCATACATAGGGGTCGATCTCCGTGGGGACAGGAACCTCCGGGGGCATGAACTCAAGGTCTCCGCTGGAACCCGCCGTGATGACATTGCCGAAGTTGTCCATCCACGGCACAGCCACACCTGGCGTCCAGAACTCGGTATCAGCGGGTGGCTCCGTGGTGGCGCTGATGGCGTAGTAATTGACAATGGTGTCGATGCTGCTGCCGTTCTCACCGTTTTCAGCAAACTTCGTGGGGGTCAGCCACTCGCTCGCCGGGATATTGTCGCTGGTATCGGTGGAGATGGCGGAGGCTGAGGTCACCCAGCACGGGTCCGTGCCGTTGGGTATGCCGCGCGTCCAGCCGTCCGGCAGAGGGGACAGCACGCCCGTGGTGAAGGTATACACGGTATTGACGCTGGGCTTATCGGGCTGGGCCGCCGAGCGCTTGTACAGCATGATGGTGGCCTGATTCAGTCCCGGCGTGCTCTCGCTGCCGTCTCTGCCGCTGATGCAGACGGGTTCGCTGTAGTTGGTGCCGCTCGGCGTCGTGGTGACCGTGCGCTGCCAGATGTAATAGCCCGCCGCCCAGGGAGGCGCTTCAGTCGTCCACCCATCCGTTGGCGGTATGGTCGGACTCTGATTCTGCGCAAACTCCACGTCCACGTTGGTGATTGTGGCGTCGATGTCCTGCAAGAGCTGGGACACGGGCCTGTCGTCCAGCGTCGCATTGCCGGACAGTCGGAAAATGC
>Ga0326511_10002736_pt1 | contig 14248 bp, 11 predicted proteins | sample 0_2496_0518_D_FD_203701 | JGI IMG/M metagenome (GOLD analysis project Ga0326511, IMG submission 203701) | Bovine rumen microbial communities from UC Davis, California, United States - 0_2496_0518 | ecosystem: Host-associated > Mammals > Digestive system > Stomach > Rumen | place: USA... | reverse complement strand
CGAAGAACTTAGTTTATTAAAGTATTTGATTTTCGTTGTGCCATCAGCCATTGTGTATTCTGTATCAATAGAATTAGATCCAGTAGCAAATTCTTTCCATTGATTTCCATCATAATATACTATTACGTTACCTCGATATTGTTCAACACCAGGAAACTCTGCACCATTCGCTTTTAAATATAATGCACCAATAACTGGTGACGCTGGTGGAGCGTTAAGTGTATCACTTGAACTAGAAAATTTAATGCTTCCTTTATCAGTGCGAACGTAAATTGAACCATCTGTATCAGGAGCTTTGTAAGGCCAATTCCAATTGCTAACACTGAATGTATTACCATTACCAGCAACATTTGCAGCAACCATCCAATTCGCAATTTCTGTTGTTGTTGATATAGCATAATCTGTAACGTTAGATGGCATTATAACAGCTGTTCTTTCCCAAACGTAAACCATACCATTACCACTGTTATCATAACCGATAACAAGCAAGTCACCTGTACTCATGCTCACTAATTCAGAATTTCTCGGTTTATCTTTATCAGTTTGAAGTTGTGAATGATCTACTTGTGAAACTGTTTTGTTTATATAATTACTATTTCTCTCATAAAAATAGTTAATTGTCATGCCTTGAATAGGCCATTCTGAACTACGTCTTGGTCTAAACACTTCTCCTTGATTTAATTGCAAGATCGTCGCAACTATATCAGCCATTTGTGTATTTGATTGGAATAGTTCACCAATATAATTCATTGAAGACATATCAACTGGTGTTGCAAACGAATAATTATTTAATGCTAAGTTTTTATATTCTGTTCCTTGTTCATTTAAATAATATGCATCAGGTGAATTTTGACAACCTTCAAAATAATATTGAATCCAATAATCTTTACCAGCTTTTAATGTGATAGAAGTATCAAATGTTGTAGTTCTTTTTGTTGCTGTATATCCATGTATAGTAGTATCTTCTACTGTTGCTTCATTACCGGTACTTTTACCAATTAAAATACCATTTTCATCTAAGATATAAACACAACGTCCATTAGTTTCAGTACCTTTTGTTAAAATACCAATAGTTGATACTGTTATATCTAAAGATGGACTATATTTCATCAATACATAATGACCAGTATCTTCAGCTAATAAACGTACTGAAGATTCTTCCCAATATCTTATCCATACTAAATAATCATTTAAATTATTTTGTGTAATAGAAGATGGGTCTGTGCCAGCCGGAACAAAATATACGGCTTTTATATTTTTTATATCACTTGCAGTCTGATTATTTCCAGCAGGAATAAATCCAATAGCAGCAACGTCTAAATTTGGATTACCTCTTCCTGGAAAATGGCCTGCTATTTTACCTTTTACTACCCAAGGCATTTAATATCCTCACTAATTATTTACTGGAACCCAAGGTTGCATTGATTCAAGCCAGAAGAATAATGTTCCTTGACCATTACATTTACCGTCATTAACATATGTTACAAAATCACCAGATGATGTTCCTACAATAAGTCTTTGTGATATTAATGTTGGTTCTGTTGTATTACATACATCATATATTGTTGCACTTATAGCACTATTAGGATTATTATTTATTTTAATCTCATTTGTTGTTTTATTGATAGTGACTACTGATTTTGCTGAAACAGTGTCCCAAGTATCTGCTTCATCAATTACTTTTTGAACTGCGTTATCTAATGCTGGAGTTGTTCCAATAAGTGTTTTTTGGTTAGATGTTTGTGATGTTAAATAATTTCCAACAGTATCGAATTCATAGAAATTATCAGAATCTATTCCAAGTGGACTATTTGTAGTACCATCACCAGATAAAGTAGAATCTGTATTTTTCTGCATATATCTGTCGTCAGAGTCAGACTTAGAATATATCTTTGCAAATTCAGCAGATAATTCAGTCTTACCACTTGTTTCTGTCATCTTATAGTAATATGTTAAATTATTAACATCTTTCGTTATAAAATCAGTAACATCTGGTATTTGTGCAACTGCTTTATCATAAGCATTAGCACTAGTTTCATTCGCATATGTTTTCGTTGCATAGTCTGCAAGGTCGGTTTGAGTTAGATAGCCTCGCTGTCCTACCCAAGTCTTTGTTGCCATGTCAGTTATATCTGATGCAGAAGCATAATTTCCTTTTGGTTGATATGTAGTAGAAGCATCACTCGTAGTTAAATAATTACTCATACCAGCAATGGTCTGATATGTTTCTTCAGCTACTGTTTTAGTTAACATGTCTGAAATAGCTGTAGCATCAGCTTTAGCATTAATTGCACCTGTAATATCAGCAAAACTTGATGTTCCTAAATTTGCAGCAACTGTTGCACTACCAGCACTTAAAGCAGAAGCAATAGTATTTCCACTTAATGCAGACCAAGCTACACCCAATTTATCATTATCAGCATTACCTTGCCCAGTTAATGTTGTGTCGTGTATAACTTGTGTCATTCCACCACCTGGAAGAGATAATACTTTCCAACCAGTAGTAGTCATTACATAATCTGCACCTTGTGTAGTTATACCATCTTTTGTTACAAATCCGTCTAAATCAGTTTTCTTTGCATAGTCAGCAGAATCAGTTAAATCTGTAACTTTTGTAGGAATATCTGATTTTAATGCATATTTTGCAAATTCTGTTGTCAATTCACTAGCTGCAGAAGTCTGATTAATTGTATAATAATTAGCACTATCAGTTAAATCTGTAACTTTTGCAGGAATATGTCCAGAAACATAATCTACACCAGCACTTACATATTGTAAATCTGTCTTATCTGCTTTTCCAGCAATATCATCAGCTTCAAGATAATTTTTGCCTTCGACCCAAGATTGTGTAGCATAACCATCAAGTGATGGAATCTTGTTAACAATTTCACCACTAACAGTTTCTAATTCTGATGTATCAACTTTATCATTTAAAGCAGTATCTACTTCAGATTTGGTATAATAATTAGCTAATGACTGATGTGCAGTAATTACAAGTTCTTTCCCACTAATACCTGTAATTTTATTATTAGCATCTAATTCAATATCAGTATTTTCTAAATAATTACCAATTTTTTGATATGTGTTAGCAGCATCTGTTTTAGTTAAATATGTTTGTGCTGCATCAGAACTATCAAGTTTTCCATTGATAGTATTTAACATATCATGTGTTAAACCAACATTCCATTGATTACTAATTGTAGCATCACGAGTTGCTGCAATACCATTATAACCACTAAGTGTTGTATCAGTAACAACAGGCTCAGCTGTCATAGAAATACCAAAAGTCTTAACGCCATCATCAGTAGCTGTTGTAACTTCAATACCAGCTGCAGCAGTTACATTATATTTTAATATTGCATCAAATGCTGCAGATAACTCATTTTTACCAGAAGTTTCAGCAGTTGTATAATAATTACTACTATCAGTTAATTCAGCAACAGTAGTAGGAATATGTAAATCTTCTGTTTTTGTATATTTAGCAAACTCAGCAGATAATTCATCTTTACCTGATGTTTCTGATATTTTATAGTAATCATTTAAATCAGACTTATCAGCTTTATCTTGATCAATAGCAGAAACAGCCTCAACTATATCACCAAGGTTATTATTTATATCAGCTATAGTAGTATCAAAAGTATCTTTTGTAGTAAATTTATCATCTACATCAGTCTTTGTATAATACTTATTAAATTCAGCTGAAACAGAATTAATTTTTTCATTAATCGGTTCAAGATCTTCAGTCTTTACGTAATCATTGAGTAATGAATCGATTTCATCTTTATCATAATAATCACCAGAAGCTGCAAGAATATCTTTGATAGTATCAGCATCATAATATTCTGTTTCAAGTTCTGTTCTTAAATCTTCAACATTTTCATCTACTTCATCAATATCAACGGATAATGTTTCTTCAACAGTCTTTATCTTACCAACTAATTCACCAGAAACCGTAGTTATTTTTGCATTAGCTTCATCTATCTTACCAGCTAATTCACCAGAAACTGTATCTAATTTTGTATCAACATTATTAATCTTATTATCTAATGCAGATTCTACATCATTAAGTTCATTAATAATTTTTCCAGAAACATCGGCAAGGTCACTTTCTATATCAGTAGAAAGATTAGAAATTTCTGTTTCTAAATCAGTTTGGACATCGTTTAAATCAATCTTTGTTGCAAATGTATTATTTGCCCAAGCAGAAGTATTTTCAAAATCTCTATCAACGCTATCAAATGCATTGCTAACAGTTTGCTGATATGCTTCAAATGTAGTATTATCTACTTTTGTATTTAATAAGGCATCAGCTTCATCTTTTGTATAATAACCATCAATAACGCTTTCAAAATCTTGTTTAGTTTCAAACTTACCATCAGCCCAATCTTTAACTGCCTGAACATTATTATTTGCAGATTGAACTACATCTACTGTCTTAGCATAATCAGACAAGTCCATTGTAGTGTCACCAATACATTTCCAAACGTTTGGAGTTACTTCAGTATTCCAAATCCACTGTAAGTATTGTGTTGCACCAGCAGGCTGAGTTAAATAAATTGCCTTCGGGTCAATAACTTCTCCAGGTGCCAATTTAGGTTCATTATCCTTTGTTGGGTCTGGGTCTCTAAATTTAAAACCGCCGAAATTAGCAAACTTCTCATCAACTTCTGTTCTATTATAAGTCTCTGATGTCTTATAATAATTATCTCTCAAATTGTCACTTGTTGTATCAATTTTTTCATCGACTCTTGCAATTTCATTATGTGCAGAAGACTTAAATGTATTAAAATCAGATGCACTTACATAATCGCCTTTATTTTGCTTTGCAGCATCAACATCATTAATTCTTTTATCAACAGCGGTAAACGCATTATTAATATCTACTTGATACTGTTCAAATGTTGTATTACTTACTTTTGCAGCATCAACATCATCAATTCTTTTATTAACGGCTGTGAAATTATTAGCAACATCAGTCTGATATTGTGTAAATGTAGTTTTATCTACTTTAGCAGCATTAACTGCATCAATTCTACCATCAACTCTTGCAATTTCATTATGTGCAGAAGACTTATATGATTCAAAATTAGATTCATCTGTTGTAATTTTAGTGTTAATATTACTAATCTGATTTGCCGCAGATGACTTATAAGTCTCAAAATCAGTCTTTTTTACCTTACTATCGATTAAATCTTTGGTTGATTGACTTAATCCGACCGGCTTAGCACTCGTGCCGTTGCCAGACAGTGTATTATCATGCGCTATGTGATCAATTGCTAGAATTTCGCCGTTCTTTACTATCATATTTTTCCTCTATTGTTATTTATAGATTTAAATTACGCCAATTTTTCTATAAATAATAAAAAAGGAAGATATTATGGAACTAAATGAAGCTTTAAAAATTGTTAAAGAATCCGGCTACGAAGTAAATGAAGCCGTATATAAGAATGTTTTCAATCTTAATAAGAAAATCAAGGAATATCTTGAAAATGACAAGTTTATCGTAGTATTGCTTTTGGGAATGTATGGTAGACAGGAATCATCAGAAAAGATGGCTAGACAGACAAGATTCAAGAATTTCCGTGGTTTTAACCAGACTGACGCTGGAAACCTTAGTTTCTTGGCAGAAAAGATTGAAAATGGCGAAGTTCTTTCCAGACAGGAACTTAATTTCGCAAAAAGACGTCTTCAGACCTACAAAAATACCCAATGGCTTGATGTTCTTACAGAAATGGGTTATATCGAACAGAAACCACTTCCTGGACGTAAGATAGAATATCATTTCAATGAATCCAATTTTGAAAATGCAACCGGTGTAAGTCTTAGCACCATAGTTCCAGACGCAGAAAAGGATTTCGTTGCCAAGGCTATTTCTCTTGCAGAAACTGACAATGGTATGATTAACGATGACGATTTAGCATACGCTAAGAAAATTGCAACTGAACTCTTCTATACAGGCCTCATTTCCCCACAGGATGCAGCCGATAGAATTAATGATGAACTTTAATTATGAATCTAAACGAAGCACTATCTCTATTAAAAACTAATAACTACAAAATTAAGAAATCAACTCTTAATGAGTCTGATTTGAGATTTGATACCGCGGACGATTATCTTGCATATCGTTCTAAACTCATAAACAGTTCCTGGGCACAAAATACTGTCCAGATAGGTAATCTTAATACTGTTCTCTCTGAAAAGGACCTGAACGCAACAGGTGATGATATAGGAGAGGTAGTAATCAAACGTTACTGTAAGGATTTCGAATCAACAAAGAAAGATTTACAAGAAGCCTGGAATAAAGGATGGGAAGCTGAAGACCCAGACGGTTTTAGAGAAGATGATTTCGTTAAGAAAGGTAAAAAATGTAATTTAGCAGAATGTATGCAGGTTTTCCAGAAAGCTGCAATCATGCATGCATTCCTTAATAATTTTTAATAGGAGATAATATGAATTTAAACGAAGCAAAAACTGTTTTAAAAAACGCTGGATATAAACTTATCAAGGAATCTGAAGCCTTGGAAGCACGAAAAGAATACTCTTGGAATGGTTCAACAGGTATGATTACTGTAAGTTATAGTAAGTCAGCAAATATTTGGTTGTCAATTACTAACGACACTAATGATGAAGAGCTTGATACTGTTGCTCTTCCTGCAATGTTCAAGAAGATTGAAGCTAAGTATGGTCTTAAAGCAATTTCTGCACAAGATTTCCCGATTGGTCAAAATGGTTTTAATTCTGTCGTTGTTTATACAAGCACAGGAGATGTTGATTTGAATGAACTCTGTGAAGATATTTATCAAGAACTTAACATAGACTAATAGGAGATAACATGAATTTAAACGAGGCAAAAAAGATCCTTTCAGAAAATAACTACGAAGTTATTGATAAACAACGAGTTAATGAATGGGTTACACCAATGCGTTTTTCCTATATTATTAAGTTCGGCCAAATTCAAGGCGAATGGGAAGAAGAAGTTAAAGTTCTCGCTTATAGTATTGTAGATGCTGCTGAACAAGCAGCAAAAATGCGTAGTGAAAATGAACGTTATAGACATGGTGCAATTCTATCAATTAGAATGGACCTAAAGGGATGGTCCTAAATATTACTAAATAACTTTGGAAATTAAAATAAAAAACCGGAATTATTTTCCGGTTTTCTTTTTATCATAATGAATTTTTAAACCTAGTAGAATGAAAATCAATATCGTTGCCAATGTGTAATTTACATATTGTGGATATTGCCACATTCCACTTTTTAAATTGGTCCAGAAGATATAAGCTGCGCTACATAAGTTCCCAACGATCGACAATATAATAAAGAACATACTTAAATCACCAGTTGATTTGGTCTTATATGCTTTTACTACTTGTGGAAGGCTACATGTTGCAAAAGCACCAGCTCCAATGAAGCCAATAATCAAAAATATCGTATCAAGCATTCCTTAATTCCTTTATCTTCTCTTTATCGAGTATACGTTGATTATTACTGCCTCTAAACTTCAGGGATAGGTTTCGTTCGGCAAGTATGAAAGGACCGTCCACAAGCACGTCTATGGAGTCCAGAATGAGTCCTGTGACACCTTCTACATACTTTCTCTGACCTGGCAATAAATCCTTGTCAAGAATATAGCCTGTATACATCCATAATGTTTTCTTCGGGAATTTCTCTTTGAACTTCTTAATCAATTCAACAATAACCTTCTGATTTTCTTCTTCAAATGGTTCACCGCCAAGAATAGTCAAACCAGAAATATATTCCTTGTTACAACCTTCAAGAATCTCGTTTTCTTCTACTTCTGTAAATTCTTTACCAAAATCAAAATCCCAAGTATCTTGATTAAAACAGCCTGGACAATGATTTCTACAACCAGAAACGAATAACGATACTCTTACACCTTCGCCATCTGCAGTATCAATAAATTTAATATTACCGTAATTCATAAATCTCCTATAAAGATAGAAAAACCATGCAACTTTACAGTTACATGATTTTTATTTTGATTATTTATTAAAGATGAAGAACTCTATCACGAATATCACCTAAGCGTCCCTGACACATTTCATTCGCATTTGAAAGATAACCGCAAACACGACGAATAATGTTCATTGTACCAGCTTCAGTATTACCGCAATTCGGACACTTCCAAATAAGCTTACCGTTTTCATCCTTGATCATTTCTATTTCACCCTGGAAACCACACTTCTGACAAGTATCAAGCTTAGTATTCAACTCAGCATACATGATATTATCATAGATGTGCTTAATAACGGCAAGAACAGCTTCAACGTTATTTACCATATTAGGTGTTTCGATATAGGAGATTGCACCACCCGGAGAAAGCTTCTGGAATTCAGCTTCCTTATTGATCTTTTCGAATGCATCAATCTTTTCGAAAACAGGAACGTGATAAGAATTAGTAATGTAGTTACGGTCAGTAATACCTTCTACCTTACCGAATCTAGCCTGTAAGCACTTAGCGAACTTTTCAGTTGTATTTTCAATCGGTGTTCCATAAACAGAATAGTCAATCTTTTCGACCTGTTTCCAAGCCTTGCACTTGTCATTCAACTTCTTCATGACTTCGAGACCAAATTCTCTTCCATCATCTTCGGTATGAGATTTACCAGTCATATACTTGACACATTCATAAAGACCTGCATAACCGAGAGAAATAGTAGAATAACCATTATAGAGCAACTTATCAATAGTTTCACCCTTCTTCAATCTTGCAAATGCACCATTCTGCCAAAGAATCGGAGCAACGTCAGACTTAACACCACGAAGATGTTCATGTCTTAATCTCAATGCACGGTGGCAAAGTTCGAGACGTTCTTCAAGAATATACCAGAACTTTTCCATATCGCCCTTAGAAGACAATGCAACATCAGGAAGGTTAATAGATACAACACCCTGGTTGAAACGACCATAATACTTCGGCTTCTTAGTAGCAGGATCTCTATACGGAGTCAAGAACGAACGACAACCCATACATGGATAGCAATCACCTTCTTCACCCTTCTTGGAAATCTTCTGTTGCTTCATAATCTTTTCAGAGATATAGTCAGGAACCATTCTCTTAGTTGTGCATTCTGCAGCTAACTTAGTCAAGTAATAATACTTGTCACCTTCATGGATGTTGTCTTCTTCAAGAACATAGAGAAGCTTCGGGAACGGGTTAGCATAATAAGTTCCTACTTCATTCTTAACACCTTGCATTCTCTGCTTGAGAATTTCTTCAATAACCAATGCAAGATCTTCCTTATCTTCTTCGTTTTCTGCTTCATTCAAATAGAGACAGACAGAAACGAACGGAGTCTGACCATTAGTAGTCTGGAGAGTAAGAATCTGATACTGAAGTGTCTGAACACCATTCTTGATATCTCTCAATGTTTCTGCTTCAACCAATCGATTGAGCTGGTCATCAGTCAAATCAGGCAATTCATCCTTGAACTTCTTTCTGAAATATGCTCTACTTTCCTTAACGAACTTAGCGATGTGTGTTGCACTGATAGTCTGACCACCATACTGAGATGAAGCTACCTGAGCGACAATCTGTGATGCAATGTTACATGCAGTCTGGAATGTATGAGGCTTGTCGATTGTGGTTCCAGAAATAATTGTGCCATTCTGCAGCATATCATCAAGATTAATCAAACAACAGTTATGAATCGGCATTGCAAAGTAGTCCATATCATGGAAATGAATGATACCATCTTTATGTGCCTTCCAAATATCAGCCGGAATAAGGTAACGCTGAGAAATATCCTTAGATACTTCACCTGCCATGTAATCACGCATTGTAGAAACAATTGTCGGGTTCTTATTTGCGTTTTCCTGTTTGATTTCTTCGTTGTTACCGCTAAGTAATGCTAAAATTCTATCGTCGGTTGTATTAGTTCTATTTTCTAATGCTTTCATCCAGCGGTATGTAATATATTCTGTTGCAACATCATATTTACCTGCCGCCATAATTGCTTTTTCAACCATACCTTGAACATCAAGGTGGGTAATTGTTACAGTAGCTTGTTTACATTTATCTTCTATATTTTTTGCGATTTCCTTTATCTCGGCGGTTGTAAGTCTGTCATCCATTCTGACTTTTGCATTTGCCTTGGAAATCGCATTAATTATATTAGATTTTTTAAACTCTGCTTCTGAACCATTACGTTTTCTAATTATCATATATTTTCCTTTTTACCACTTAAAAACGTCTATAAATCATGCCACTAGGACTAGGTTTTACCTTGTGTGGTTTTATATTTATATTAGTTTTGAAAGCTGCGAAATTGCTACAATTCGCATTTTTCATCCCTTTCTTATGACTCAAATATAGTAAAAAAAGATATACAAAAAGTCCTTTAAAAATAGTTCTGAAAAAAGAAAAAAGACCAACCAGGAGCACTGGTTGAGTCTTTTAAATTCTAGGTTTTTCTAGTGATTAACCGTTGATTTGCTTCGGTTCGGTCTTGCCACCGACACCAGCGAGCTTGCTACCCATGAGAGAGCTGAGCAATACACGAGGATCGATACCGAGAGAATCGGTCAAACCACTTGTAATCTGAGAGATGGTCTTGGTGATATCACCAGTGAGCTTAGCACCGTTACCTTCACCATACATGGTAATGTTACCAATCTTTTCCATCGGCTTAGCGACAGCACCAGCGATTTCAGGCAACTGAGCGAAGTAAGTCTTGAGGGCATCGAGCTGCATGTCCTGCTTAGCAGCGTCACCATACTTAGCCATAGCGTCAGCCTTCTTATCGAGAGCTTCAGCTTCAGCAAGGCCCTTAGCCTTAGTAGCAGCAGCTTCACCTTCACCTTTAAGCTTGCTTGCACGACCTTCAGCTTCACCAGTAGCAGCAATACCCTTTGCCTTATTGACTGCAGCTTCGTAATCAGCTTCAGCCATGGTTTTAACTGCGACTGCCTTCTGTTCCTGTCCATAACGGTCAGCATCAGCACTTCTTTCTTGTTCATACTTTTCAGCTTCAGCTTTCTTCTGTCTTTCATACAGAGCAGCATCAGATTGCTTCTGCTTAGCATAGAGTGCAGCTTCAGCCTGGAGCATTGCGGCAGACTTTTCAGCTTCTGCCTTCTTAGTAATCTGAGCTTCGAGTTCCTTCTGAGTAACTGCTACACGACGTTCTCTAATTTCAATTTCCTTTTCCTGCTTTGCAACTTCAGCTTCAGCAGCGGTAATGTTAATCTGCTTCAACTGAGTCTGCTTCTGAATTTCATAAGCAGCATCTGCAATAGCCTTCTGATTATCTGCTTCCTTCTTCAGGTTTGCTTTCTTAATTTCAAGTTCGTTGTTTCTTTCAGCAATAGTTGTTTCTGTCTTAACTTCAGCGTCGTTTGCTTCCTTCTTAGCAACAGCCTGAGCAACCTTAATATCCTTTTCAGCCTGAGCCTTAGAAATTGCTGCCTGCTTCTTAATTGCAACGATATTATCAATACCAAGGTTAACAATCACATCATTATCATCTTCAAAGTTCTGAACATTGAATGATACCAAGTCAAGTCCCATAGCAGCGAGGTCAGGAGTAACATTTTCTGTAACCTGTTGTGCAAATGCCTTTCGGTCACCAATCATGTCAGTAAGCTTCATCTTACCGACAATCTCTCTCATATTACCTTCAAGAACTTCATTTACAACGCCTGCAATATAATTAGTGTCCTTATTCAAGAAGTTCTGTGCTGCAATCGGCAAAAGCTTTTCGTTATTAGAAATCTTAACGTTAACGTTTGCATCGACTGTCACGTTAATATAATCCGCTGTCGGAATTGATTGCTTCGTCTTAACGTCAATCTTAATAAGCTTCAGTGACAGAACGTCAAATCTTTCAAGGAACGGAATTCTGATACCAGCTTTACCAATGATGTATCTCGGCATTTTTCGAATACCGGAGATAATATATGCGGTATCAGGCGGAGCCTTAATATAAGACATCACAAAGATGATACCGAGGAAGATGAGAGCAGCAGCAACGCCGCCGATAATATAGATATTAGACATATTTTATGTTTTCCTTATTTTAGTGTTTATTGTTATTGTTTGCATAAAATATAATAAAAAACAGGTATCTTGTAAATACCTGTTTATGTCTATATTAATGTAAATTTTATTTAACTTATATTACCAAATAAGCTTTAAAACTGCTTCTGCATATTTATCTACTAAAGCAGCAAGATCGTCTTGGCCCTTATCTTGGAAATATTTTTTCATTTTTGCAAGTCCATCTTTAGCTTTGCCTTTTTTATCAGAACTTGATATTGCATTACCAATTCTTCCAATAAATGTTTCAATAGTTCCAAGAACATGTCTAATACTGTCTTTGTCTTGAGCTTCATCTGCATCTTTTAATTTTTTGAACTCATCGGCAAGTATATTATAATATCTTGTTTCACGTTCATCAGAATCTTCACGATAACGTCTAAAACCTGTTGTAGAATCATACCAATGGCCTTCAACAATATAACCATTTTCTTTTAAAATATTAACTGCTTGCTTGACCTTTACAGATTCATTCTGGTCAATGTTCTGTTCCCAGTCATTAACATCTGCCTTTTTAATATTATTTAAAACTTCATTTGCTATATCATCGATTTCATTATACCATTCATTTAAATCTTTAGTCTGTACATACTTATGATCAAGAGCTTCTTTATAACTATTAGCATATTCCATCTTATAGCCTGCAAAATCATCAAAATGTCTATTATCATTGGAATAAAAACCTATACGGCCAATACCTACTGTATCATATCCATATCCATAACCACCATCGTCTGCATGATGTATGTCTTTTAATATTACACCAATATCTATTGCTTGACTATAAGTAGCGCCAGCGATACTCATAAATATTCGTTTACCATATTTTTTACGCAATTTTACTAATACTTCATATATACCTGAAATACCTTCATCATCGTTCTTTATTTTTTTCTGTAAATATCTAAAACATTCAGAAGTAACATCATCCCACATATTTTGGCGTTTTTCCCATTGTGCATCATGTTGTCTGTGTTCTTCAGCTTTTTGAGCTAAACGTTTCTGACGTTTTGCTAAAATCGCTTCATCGTCCTTATTTTTTCCAAAAATAGCACGACGAGCTTTCTTTGCGAAATTACCAATGCCTTCATCAAGAACATAGCCATTATTATTCAAAAGTTGTTTTGCTTCATTTAAATTCATTGTTTTTCTCCTTAATTTCTTAAATCAAAACCATGTGTTTGCATCCATTTAATCTGTGACTTATTCATTTTATCAAATTTAGGATGTTCTTGATCTTGATTGAGATAAACATCTCCGTTGTCTGATAAAATAACTGTCCAATATCCACCACTATTACCAGCCATGTCTTGTAATTCTACAGTATAAGCTACAACTTCTTCACCAGATCTAGTATGCTTAATTTCTTTATTTGCTGTCTTAAGAACTATATCATCATCTGTATTTTTATCTACTTTAACAGGACCTTTATATTGAATTGCTCTACAGTGATTCGGATCTTGACCAGTTGCTTTGCATGCAGCATCAATTTCTGTGTCCATTTGTTGCCACATCTGATCAATCGATGCTCTATTATAATTATTTCTTAATGTAGAACTACCGCCTGCAAAAGCATTAGTTGCACCAGCGCTTAACATCAAAGCAGCAATAGTCGTAAATATAACTTTTCTTAATGTATTTGAATTTTTAAACTGGTCTAATACACCTTTATCATTTATTTCTTGCTTTAGTTCTTTTGCATCAGAAACAACCGATTTAAGTTCTTCTTTATCACCAGTCTGCTTTGCATCAGAAACTCTATTTTTGAATTTCTTTAAAACTTCTGGAATTTTCTTTAACATATCAACCGCTGATGCTTCATTCAAAACAGTTGATTCACCAAGAAAATTATGATAAACAATATAGTTATTGTTATTTAATATCTTTTTAGCTTCAGTTAAATTCATGATTTCCTTTTAAAACTTTATATTATTTATAAAAAAAACCAGGATTTTCATCCTGGTTTACTAATATAAAATTTTCAGAATTTATTTATTATCTTGACGCCGATAATAACTTATTATTACAATAGCGTCTTCATCATCATTTTTTAAATTTCGATGTTGTTCATCTTTCTTTAAAAATTCTTCAGAAAATGGATTAATGAACTTAAATTCCATTATAACCTCACTTAGCAACCGGTCTCTTGTAACCGAATGTTGTAAAGTCTTCTTCTTTCTTTACAGTCTT
>Ga0326511_10002735_pt1 | contig 14249 bp, 11 predicted proteins | sample 0_2496_0518_D_FD_203701 | JGI IMG/M metagenome (GOLD analysis project Ga0326511, IMG submission 203701) | Bovine rumen microbial communities from UC Davis, California, United States - 0_2496_0518 | ecosystem: Host-associated > Mammals > Digestive system > Stomach > Rumen | place: USA... | reverse complement strand
GCTCGTCCTTCGGCATAATACGGGCATCGTACAGCACTTTCGATGCCGAGAGATCTACTTGCGCGGCGTTCTGGAAGTAGGCCACGTCCTTCGTGCTGCCACAGCTGCTGAGCAGCATCACAGCGATGGTTACCATCAGTGAGAAAATCTGTTTTTTCATCTTTTCTAGGTTGCTTTTTTTACTTTTCGGCTGCAAAGGTACAAAAAATCGAGCGCAGGACAAAATAAATTCATTTATTTTTTATGCCGAGATGGAGTACCTTCGCGAACTTTTTCGCAAAGGTACAAAAAAAATCGGCTACCCCGTGCAGAATAGCCGATTTTTTTATCATTAAAATCAATAAAATTTGAAATAGCGTCTTGCGTTGTTATACGAGATGTCCTCGACCATCTTGCCAAGCAGCTCGCGGTCGTCGGGCAGCAGGCCTTTCTCCACGTCGTTGCCCAGCAGGTTGCACAGGATGCGGCGGAAGTACTCGTGGCGCGGATAGCTCAGGAACGAGCGGCTATCGGTCAGCATACCCACGAAGCGGCTCAGCAGGCCGAGCACCGAGAGGGCGTTCATCTGACGGATCATGCCGTCCATCTGGTCGTTGAACCACCAGCCGCTGCCGAACTGAATCTTTCCGGGCTCGCCGCCCTGGAAGTTGCCGAGCATCGTGGCGATGACCTCGTTGGCGCAGGGGTTCAACGTATATAATATGGTACGCGTGAGCTTACCCTTCATGTTCAGCTTGTTCAGGAACGTCGACATGGCCTTGGCGGTATTGAACTCGCCGATGCTGTCGAAGCCCGTGTCGGGGCCCAGCTGGTTGTACATAGCCGTGTTGTTGTCGCGGATGGCACCGTAGTGGAACTGCTGTGTCCAGCCGGCGTCGGCATCCATCTCGGCCATCACCGTCAGGAAGCAGTTCTTGTACTGGCGGATTTCCAGGTTAGACAGCTGCTGGCCGCGCATGGCCTTCTCGAAGATGGTCTCAATCTGCGAGTCGGTGTACTCCTCGTCGTAGAACTCCTCGATGCCGTGGTCCGACAGTTTCGAGCCCTGAGCCTCGAAGAACTCGTGACGCTTCTGCAGAGCGTCGACCATGTCGGCAAACGTCGTGATGCTCACGCCGCTGACGTTGCTGAGCTGCTCCACGTACTTCGCGAAGTCGGGCTTCTCGATGTTCATAGCCTTGTCGGGACGCCAGGCGGGAATCATCAGGGGGTCGTCCTGAGCCTTGTGCTTGGCATACTCGATGTGGTTGTGCAGGTCGTCAACGGGGTCGTCGGTGGTGCAGACGCACTCCACGTTGTAGTGCTTCATCAGACCGCGTGCCGAGAACTCGGGCTGCTTCAGCTTCTCGTTGCACTCGTCGAAGATCTCGCGAGCCGTCTTCGGGCTCAGCAGCTTCTCAATGCCGAAGGCTGTCTTCAGCTCCAAGTGTGTCCAGTGGTACAGCGGGTTACGCAGCGTGTAGGGCACCGTCTCGGCCCACTTCTCGAACTTCTCCCAGTCGCTGGTGTCCTTGCCCGTGCAATACTTCTCGTCCACGCCGTTGGTACGCATGGCGCGCCACTTGTAGTGGTCGCCACCCAGCCACAGCTCGGTGATGCTCTTGAAGCGGTGGTCGTTGGCCACCATCTCGGGAATCAGGTGACAGTGGTAGTCGATAATCGGCATCTTGGCCGCATGGTTGTGGTACAAGTCCTGGGCGATCTCAGTCTCCAGCACGAAGTTCTTGTCGTTGAATTGTTTCATGAGTCTTTCGGTTTTTAAGTATATTCGTTGAAATTTACGGCAAAGTTACACATTTTCCATGAATTCCCAACACGTTTCACCTATTTTTTTTCACGCAAACGTTTTAGTGCGATTATTTTGGGTATTTCTTCCTTCTGTTTGCATCTGATCATCATGGAAAAAACAACGGTTTGCATCTTATTAATATAGGTAATTTTTCACAAAAGGTTGTCAGGTTGTCAAAACGCCGATGTACAAAGGCTTTGCAACCTTTTTGAGGTTGACAGAGGTTGACAAAAGGTTGACAGGATTTCAAGGGGCATGGGGCAAGGGGCAAGAGGTCAGCTTTTCCGCTGTATAGGTGGTCTTTTCGGTTGCAACGATTGTCTCACGGTCCGTAAAGCTGGTCTTTAGCTTCCAATTCTCTCGAGAATTCAACGCTAAAGGTGGTCTTTTCGCGCGAAAAGGTCACCTTCTCATCGCTAAAGGTCACCTTCTCGCCGCTAAAGGTCACCTTCTCGCCGCTAAAGGTCACCCCCTCGCCGCTAAAGGTCCCCCCTCACGCGGATGTATGTTCTCACGCAGAGGCGCAGAGTACGCTGAGTTTTGCGCAGAGTGCTATTTTTATGCGGCGGCATGGAGTCTTGGGAGTTTTTTTCAGCATCAATTCTCTGCGTACTCCATGAGTGGCTTGCAAATGATTACTCTGCGCAAAACTCAGCGTACTCTGCGCCTCTGCGTGAGAATAAAAAAACTGGCTCTGCATGAAAAAAAAACCTCTGCGTTCAAACAAGAACATGTCAACCTTTTGTCAACCTCTGTCAACCTCAAAAAGGTTGCAAAGCCTTTGTATATCGGCGTTTTGACAACCTGACAACCTTTTGAAAAAAATTCCTATATAGAATACGAGTAATCACCCCCTTCAGCTCAGTCCTAAACAGGTAGCAATAGAAGAAAACAGCTCCTGACGGCGTCAAAATAAGTTTTTTCGCTTTTTTAGTGTTCTAAAGCGTAGTTTTTCAAACTTTATTCCTATCTTTGCAAACGTTATGGAGAACAAAGTGATACTGGACCCCCACGGCGAGGCTCTGATGAGACAGTACCGGGAGATACTGCCGAAGCTGGAGCCGCTGTCGCTGAGTGCGTATAACCTGCTACGGCGGGAGCTGCGCAAGCAGGGCATCTACGTCACCGCCATCGAGCGCCGCGTGAAGACGGAGAAGTCGCTGGCCGGGAAGCTGGAGCGGAAGGGTGCGAAGTACAAGACCATCGACGACGTCACCGACCTCGTGGGACTGCGCGTCATCACATTCTATACCGACGAGGTGGACAAGGTGGCGGCCATCGCCAAACGCATTTTCGACATTGACTGGCATGAGAGCGTTGACAAGCGCAAGCTGCACCAGGTGGACAGCTTCGGTTACAGCTCGCTGCACTATGTCTGCCGGCTGCGCGAGGGCAGCCATCGCTTCGAGCTGCAGATGCGTACGGCCCTGCAGCATGTGTGGTCGACCATTGAGCACGACACAGGCTACAAGGGCGATGTGAAGATACCCCGCGAGTATATCCGCCAGTTCAACCGTCTGGCTGGTATGCTGGAGCTCGTCGACGACGAGTTCAGCCGCCTGCGCACCGTGCTCACCGACTACCGCCGCCAACTGCAGGCGCTGGTGAAGAGCGGACAACTGGACGACGTGCCGCTGTCGGGCGACTCGTTCAAAAACTACATGGACTTGCGACCCTTCGAGCGACTGAACAAGCGCATAGCCGCCGTCAACCAGGCAGAGATATACCCCGTCTCCATGAGGTCGTACCTGCCCGTGCTGGAATCGTTCGGACTGGAGACCCTGGGCGACGTGCAGCAATTCATCGACGAGAACAGCGACGATGCCTACCAGCTGGCACTCTCGCAGCTGGCCACCACCGACCTCGACATCCTCTCGTCGAGCGTGGGACTGCAGTACCTCTGTCTGGTCTACGTGCTGAAGCACGATGGCGGCCGCAACGGTCTGAAGACCATCTTCGACACCATCAACGGCGAGGACGAGGCCAACGGCACGCTGGCCGACATGATGTGGGAACAGGCGGAGACGCTACCGTTTATACAGCAGAAGTTAAGAGAAGCGAAATGAAGAAGGAGAAGACCATTGACACACGGCTCTTAGACCGCGCCATACGCTACGCCACCGAGGCCCATGAGGGCGTCGTCCGCAAAGGCAGCACCCTACCCTACATCATACATCCGCTGGAGGCCATGACCATCGTCAGCAGCATGACCAGCAACCAGGAGCTGATGGCCGCCGCCCTTCTGCACGACGTGGTGGAGGACGCAGGCGTCACCGTCGACGACATCCGCCGCGAGTTCGGTCCCCGCGTAGCCGAGCTGGTAGAGGCAGAGACGGACGTCGAGGTGCCGGGCATGAGCCACGTGGAGAGCTGGCAGCAGCGCAAGCAGGCTACCATCGACAGGCTGGCCACCGCCAGTCGCGATACGCAGATGGTGGCCCTTGGCGACAAGCTGTCGAATATGCGGGCCATGGCCCGCAACAAGCGCGAGCAGGGCGACCGGTTGTGGCAGCGTTTCAACGAGAAGGACCCTGCACGCCACGCGTGGTACTACCGTCACCTGGCCAAGAGTCTCTCGCCGCTGAGCGACACCGATGCCTACCGTGAGTTCTGCGTGCTCGTAGACCAGGTGTTTCCGGAAAAACAGTAATTTACTAATAACCGAAACTTATACAACTATGAAAAAGAACGAGAAATTTGTCATTACGATTAACCGTGAGTTGGGAAGCGGTGGTCGCACCATTGGCCGCAAGTTGGCAGAAAAGTTGGGTGTAGAGTTCTACGACAAGGCACTCATCAAGGAATTGGAAAAGAAATACAACCTCAGCGTGGAAGAGATTGAGAAGCTGAAGGGAAGGAACCACTCGTGGTGGGCAGAGCTCAAGCGCATCATGAACATCAGCGCTCTTGCGAACGCCAACTACTTTGTACCGAAACCAAGCGACGAGCCTGACCTGCTGACAACCGACGAGATGTTCGAAGCCGAGAAGGAGATCCTGAAGGGCATCGCAGAGGAGGAATCGTGCGTCATCGCCGGACGTTCGGGCTTCTTCGTGTTCAAGAACCATCCCAACCACCTGAGCATCCTCATCCAGGCATCGCTGCCCTTCCGCATTGAGCGCGTGGCACGCAAGCAGAACATGAGCGAGGAGGAAGCCCGCAAGACCATTGAGCTCGTGGACCAGATGCGCGAGAACTACGTAACAAAGTACACGAAGACCTCACGCTATGACACCCGCAACTACGACCTCGTCATCTCGGCCGACGGCAAGACGGAGGACGAAGTGGTGGACATCATCCTGCAGTACATCGGATAAGGTGCAAGGAGCAAGAGAATAGAAGATAAACATTGAAAGCTGAAAAAAAATCTTCAAAAATCTGACAGAAATGACTACGAATGAGTCTTGTCGGATTTTTGAAGATTTTCGTTGATTATATTTTTTCAAGGACTACACGACTTAAGGACTTTTCTGGCGCAGCCTGGTCTTGTCAGTCCTGTAGTCCTGCAAATATATTTGAACGCACTCTAAAGACTTAGAACGGGATGACCACGCCAAACTTCAGCATGCTCCAGCCGTCGTACTGCGTCTTGTAGTTGTACTCAGCTTTGAGGCCGAGGCTGTTAGAGAGCCAGTATTCTACACCGGCACCAATATTCAAGCCCAGTTTCGAGTCATCCTCGCTGTAACCGCCACCAGAGACTTTCCAGCCCGTGAGGTCAATACCTACCAGCGGATAAGCTACGAGCGAACCGAACTTGAGCAGATACTCAGCATTCAGTTCCACGTTCCACCAGCTCACATGATCCTTCTTCAGGAGGTAGTTGAACTCAGCCACGCCACGGACATTGTTGATGACCTCATAGCCCAAGTTAGCACCGATACCGAAGTTGTTGGGATCGTCGAGCATATAGTCGCCCTGGATACCGATAGTGGTCTTACCTGCCTGTGCGAAAGCTGCCGTGCTGGCAATGATCATGCACGCAATCATCAAAATCTTTTTCATACGCTTGTTAGTTTAAAGTTAATACTATAAGTTAATTAATAGGTATTTATCGTGCTTTCGATTGCAAATATAGGTAAAAAAACTGTAAGTTGTATCAGAAATGGGCGTTTTTTTTACAATTTACATGAAAAAGATGCAAAAGTGTTGAATTTTCATAGAATCACAGCTGTCGGAAGGGGGCAAGGGGCAGGGAGCATGGGGCAAGGACTAAAACGTTTGCGTAATATTTTCACAAGAGACATTTGGCGTTTTGCCTGCTTTGCACTACCTTTGCATCGAAAAGCCATTAACAGACTAAAACAAAGAAGAACAATGAGAAAACTGATAGTGGGAGGCCACACGAAGAAAGTGCTCATGACAGCGGTTGTACTGGCAACGGTGCTGACTGCCGGGGCCCAGACAAAGAAGGCCGTGGTGACCGTAGGACAGCAGCAGCTGACGGAGACGGTGACCCAGCTGACGTTCGACGACGACAAGGTGGTGCTACACCTGGCCAACGGCACGACGCAGACGGTCGACATGGAGACGGTGACCATCGTCTTCACCGTGGTCGACGCCCTGAAAGCGCTGGAGAGCGAGGCGAAGGATGCTCCCCTCGCCTACTTCGACATGAGCGGCCGCCAGCTGAAGAAGGCGCCGAAGAAGGGTTCGTACATTATTATAAAAGGTACGAAGGTGGTGAAAGTGTTGAAAAATTGAAAAATTGAAGAATTGAAAAATTGAAGTTCTTCGAGGAACGAGGAACGAGAAACGAGGAACGAGGATAGTTCGAGCATTGAGCATTAAGCATTAAGAATTAAGAATTAAGCATTGAAAAAATGAAAAAGCAACTACTACTCACGATAGCCCTACTGCTGGCAGTGCTGACAACAGCAACTGCCCAGCAGACGGGCGATGACTACAACAAGGCCATCATCACGCTGAACGATAACAGCCAGAAGGTATACAACACGGCCGTCATTGGCGCTATAGCCATTGACGCCAACGGCAGGGTGACCGTAGGCAGCGACAGCTACAGCAACGTGCAAAAGATTCACTTCCAGAAGAAACAGCAGCAGGAGGAGCCTGGCGACGATCCAACGCCCGGCGAAATCATCAACGGCGACGTGAAGATCACGGAGTCGAAGGGATGGCTGGAGAGCGTCTATGCCAAGTGGCAGCTCCTGGACGGCGCAAAGACATATCATGTCTACGTCAAGGGCGGACAGTACACCGACTTCACGAAGATTGACGAGCAGCTGGTGCGCAACTACGGCAGCTACGGCCGTGCCGACGTCGTGGGACTGAAGGCCGGCACCTATGAGCTGAAGGTCGTTCCCGTCGACAGTAACGGCAACGAGCAGACCGCCAAGGGCAGCAGCGTCAGCAGCCTGGAGGTGAGAAGCCACAACCGCGCCGGCTTCGCCCACTTCAACACGACGGCTGGCGTAGGCGCCTACAACAACGACGGTACGCTGAAACAGGGAGCCAAGGTGCTCTACGTGACGAAGGACAACTTCAACACCGTGACGCTGGAGATGGTGACCGACGCCAAGAAGGGCAAGACGGAGACATTTACCGGACTAGGCGCAATCTTCGAGGCCAAGCAGAAAGGCCAGGACGTGACGCCACTTGCCGTGCGCATCGTCGGCGAAATCAGGAAGAGCGACGTCAGCAGCGACCAGCTGAAGAGCGACCAGGACGGCCTGCAGCTGAAGGGCAACGGCGACGACACCCAGATGCACGTGACGCTGGAGGGCATCGGCGACGACGCCACGCTCAACGGCTTCGGCATGACGTTCTACAAGGGCACGAGCATGGAGATGCGCAACCTAGGCGTCATCAACTACAAGGAGGACGGCATACAGCTAAAGGGTGCCCAGCACGCATGGATACACCACATCGACATTTTCTACGGCGCCCCCGGCGGTGCGTCGGACAAGACCAAGGGCGACGGCTCGCTCGACGTCAAGGACAATTCGCGCTACTGCACGTTCGCTTACAACCACTTTTGGGATAACGGCAAGTCGTCGCTCTGCGGCATGAAGAGCGAGAGTGGCCCCAACTACCTCTGCTACCACCACAACTGGTTCGACCACTCAGACTCCCGTCATCCGCGCGTTCGCACCATGAGTGTGCACGTGTGGAACAACTACTTCGACGGTGTGGCCAAGATCGGCGTGGGCGCCGTGAAGGGTGCCAACATCTTCGTGGAGAACAACAACTTCCGCAACACCAAGAACCCGATGCTCATCTCCGAGCAGGGTACCGACGGCCGAGACGGCTTTGCTGACGACCACGACGGCGGCATGATTAAGGCTTTCGGAAATGTGCTGACAGGTAAGTCGCTAACAACCTTCATCCCCCATACAAAGAGTGCTACGGAGTTTGACGCCTATGTCGCTACCACACGCGACGAGAAGGTGCCGTCAACGTACAAGAGCGCCGTCGGAGGCTATACCTACAGCAACTTCGACACAGATGCCAGTCTGATGTACAGCTACCAGCCGGATGCAGCCGAGGACGTGCCGGACATCGTGACAGGATGGTACGGTGCCGGACGCATGGCTCATGGTGACCTACAGTGGCAGTTCACCGCCAGCGACGATGCCCTGGATGCCGTCAATACCGGACTGAAGGCGAAGGTGACGGGCTACAAGACGACACTCGTAGGCTTCTTCGGCGACGAGACGGCCAGCGGCGGCGAGCAAGGTGGTGAGCAAGGCGGTGAACAAGGTGGCGAGCAAGGCGGTGAACAAGGTGGCGAACAAGGCGGCGAGCAAGGCGGCGACGACCCGACACCAATAACCGGCGCTACGTTGTACTCGTTCAACGGCAGTCCGTCAGACGCGATGTTCACGGTGAACGGCTATGGCGACGGCAACATCACTTACAACGGAGTGGCCTACAAGAAGGGTATCAAGCTGAATAGCAGCGGCTACATCAAGTTCACCGCACCGGCAGACTGCTACATGACTGTCATCATGGGTACAGCAAAGAGTGGCCGTAACTTCAAGCTCAACGATGAGCTGACAACCGTCAGCGGAACGGAGAACACCGAGGGGAAGTACTACCAGCTGGAGAAAATCGCCCTGACGGCAGGCACAGAGTACACCCTCACCAAGGGCAGCGCCGAAGGTCTGGTGATGCTGATTATCCTTGAGCCGAAGGAATAACTACAGACTCCGAAAAGAACAGAAGAACTACTGATTCAGAAGAATCTGAACGATACGCTCAGCGCTCCTGCCGTCCCAACGGTCCGGGAGCGCTGCTTTTTTCCACTCACCACGAGCCATGTCGGAAAGCGCAGCAGAGAACTTCGCGCTATCGTTGCCAACAAGGACGTTCGTGCCAACGGTGACCGTCTCCTGATGCTCGGTATAGTCGTTGAGCGTGATGCAGGGCACACCGTTGAACGTTGCCTCCTCGGCCACGTTACCGGAGTCGGTAATGATGCCGCGGGCATGGGCCGTGAGCCAGCCAAACTCCAAGTAAGGCAACGACGTCAGCACGCGGAACTTCGATTCCGACACGCCCAGCTCCGTGAGCAAGCGTACGACGATGCCCAGGGCGGAGCCACGCAGCGGCGCCACGATGGGGATGTCGGCCGTTTCGCTGATGAGCGTCTGCAGCATCTGACGCAGCTGCTGCTCGTCGCTAATCAGGGCACGGCGATTCAGCGTGAAGACGAGATAGGTGGAAGGGTGAAGTTGCAGCGTGGCAGGCTCCCGGAAGCGCGGGAGGTTGTAGCGCAGCGTGTCCATGAGGATGTTGCCAACCATATAGGTTTGTGCCGTCTCCGACTGCTGCTCACGGGTGGCCACGCTGTTGCTCTTGATGCCGGCGGTGAACATATAGTCGCTCAGGGCGTCGATGACGAGACGGTTGATCTCCTTGGGCATGTTGATGTCGAACGAGCGGGTGCCAGCCACAAGATGGGCCACGCGGATGCCGCGCTTCTTGGCGGTGATGGCAGCGGCCATCGTCGAGGCGAGGTCGTCGACAACGATGACGATGTCGGTGGGATGCTGCTCAAGATACTGGTCGAGCTCGCCCATCACCTGTGCGGTAATCTCGTTGACACGCGTGCTGGTGACGCCGAGGCAGACGTCAGGATGACGCATCTGCAGGTCGTCGAAGAGCGACGCCTCCAGCGTCGGGTCGTCCTCGCTGCCGGCAAAGATCAGACGGCAGTCGGCACCCTCGGCCTTGTCGAAGGCACGCAGCAACGGAGCCACCTTCACGAAGTTGGGACGTGCACCGGCAACGATACAGATTCGTTTCATAACGGTATAAAGATACGTGAACAAAACGATGAGCTACACAAAGCGTGCGCCGTTGTCGGGATGTACCCAGAACACCTGGAAGGTACGCTCGTACTCCGGGAACTGCTCCAGATAGCGTTCCGTCAGCTTCTTCTCGATATCGGCTTTGTAGGCGGGATCGACAAGTGCGATGCAGGCACCCTTGAAGCCTGCACCCGAGAAGCGGCCGCCGTAAACGCCAGGCAGCTGGCGCATGATGTCGTAGATGGCGATGAGCTCGGGCGAGCCACACTCGTAGTTGTGGATGCTCGACTCGCAGGAGTCGAAGGAGAGCTTGCCAAAGAGTTTCAGGTTACCCGTCTCCCATGCCGTCACGCCCTGCCGCACACGGCGGTACTCCGAGTAGAAGTGCTCGGCACGGCGGGCGAAACGGGCAGGCATAGCTATGCGTGTCTTATCGAATGTGGCCTTAGGGATATCACGCAGGAAGGTCTTATCGAACGTCTTCAGCGGTTGCTCCGTATAAGCCAGCATATTCCATGCCGCCGTCTTACACTCATAGACGCGCAGGTTGTAGTCGCTGTTGACCAGCGAGCGCGTCAGTCCCGAGAAGAAGATGCCAATCTCGAACTCCGGCATGTCGGGGTGGCGCTTGATGATACGCCAATCGTTGGAGTCGCAGTCGAGGAACAGCAAGCCATCCTTCTTGCCCAAGGCGATACACGCCTGGTCGAGCAGACCGTTGTTCAGTCCGATGTACTCGCGCTCAGCCTCAGAGGCAATCTTCACCACCTCGAAGGGCTGCAGCACGATGTCGTTGGCCTTGGCCAGCGCCATGACGTAGGCAATGAGGACTGCAGCACTCGACGACAGTCCACCAACGGGCAGCGAGCCCTTGATGACACCGTCCAGTCCGTGCGTCAGCTCGAAACGCTTACGCAGGGCGTACTTCGCACCACGGGCATAGTCGCCCCAGTGGTGTTCGCGCACCTGAGACGGTGCCGTGACACGGAACGACACATCACCCTCGAACGTCAGCGAGGAGAGGTTGACGACATCGTCCTCACGGATGTTGAACCACAAGTCGACACCCTTGTCGATGGCAAAGCCCGTCACCAGACCATGCTGGTGGTCGACGTGAGCCCCTAAGGGACAGACGCGGTAGGGCGAAAAGATATGATACTGATAGTCGTTCATGCTTATCGGGATTTTTTCGAAATGCGTGCTTATCGGAGTTTTAACGAAATGCGTGCTTATAAGGGTTTTGATGAAATGCTTCCTTATTGAGTTTTATCAGGATGCGTGCTTATCGAGTTTCTCGTAGATGGAGTTGTTCGACTTGTATTCGGGCACAATCTCCTTCATCTTCTTCACCGTCGCCATGTCGTCGTACTCCTTGGCCTGCTCAATGAGGCTGGTAATGGCCGCGCTCACCTGCTCAAAGTCAGAGGGGCGTACGTCGGCAATACGTATCTTCTCGTGGAACGACGGCTTGGTGTTCTCCTGATCGCTGAGCACCTCCTCGTAGAGTTTCTCGCCATCGCGGAGTCCTGTGTACTCGATTCTCACGTTCTTGGCACCACTCAGCTGGATCATGCGCTGGGCCAGCTCGGCAATGCGGACGGGCTTGCCCATGTCGAAGATGAAGATCTCGCCACCATCACCTCTCGTACCTGCCTCGAGCACCAGCTTACAAGCCTCGGGGATGAGCATGAAGTAGCGGATGATGTCGCGATGGGTCACCGTCACAGGACCACCGGCCTTGATCTGCTCCTTGAACAGGGGGATGACACTGCCGTTGGAGCCGAGGACGTTGCCAAAGCGTGTGGTGACAAACTTCGTGGACGACTCGCCACGGCTGGCCATATAGCTGTCGAGGGCCTGCACATAGATCTCGCAGATACGCTTCGAGCAACCCATGACATTCGTGGGGTTGACGGCCTTGTCGGTAGAGATCATCACAAACTTCTTGACACCGTACTTCACGCTGAGGTCGGCGAGCACCTTCGTTCCGTAGACGTTATTCAGGACGGCCTCGGTGGGGTTGTCCTCCATCATCGGCACATGCTTGTAGGCAGCAGCATGGAACACAAATTCGGGACGGAATGTGCTGAATATCTTCTCCATACGATGGGAATGTGCAATACTCGTCACCATCGTCGTGGCCTTGACACCAGGGAAGCGCTTAGCCATCATCAGGCGGATGTCATGGCTGGGAGTCTCGGCCTGATCGATGAGCATCATCTCAGCAGGACGGAAGAGAGCCACCTGACGTACCAGCTCGGAGCCGATAGAGCCTGCCGAACCGGTAATGAGAATACGCTTGCCAGTCAGCTGCAGGGCGATGGAGTTCATGTCTACCTTGATTTCGTCGCGAGGCAACAAATCCTCGACACTCACCTCACGCAGATGCTCCATGTTGATAGCCGAAGAATCATCAACAGCTTTATCAACTTTCTCCTGCGCCGTAGGCTCCTTGTCACTGGCCTCAGGCGCCACTGCTATCATGTAGATACGCACACCGGCATTAATCATCAAGTCCTGCAAGTCCCTATCGTTACGGAACTCTTTGACACGTGTCGGCGACACCAGCAGAGCCTGAATATGGTTGTTGTTGATAATCTCGTACAGGTTGTCAACTGTCGGATCGTAGACATGCTCTCCCATCAAACGGTCGTGAGCATCGTGAGGATCGGTGGTCAGGAAGCCCTTGACAACGAACTGGCGCGGCTCCTGCATACGGACGCTCTTGGCCAGCGCTACGACACCACTCATGGAGCCGTAGACGAGTGCGCGCTTTGCCCTCTTGTTGCTGGACATCACCTCATAGAGATTCTTCACAACGACTCGCACAGACCACATGAGCAGCGTCGATACGACAAAGATCAGGATAATCTGTACCGAGCTCATCAGCTCGACAATCGGCAGCGGGAATCGCGTGAGGATGAAATGCACGAGGAGCGCCAACACCAGCGATACAAGGTTGGAGTAGGCCACACGCATCAGGTCGACGAACGACGAATAGCGCACGATGCCGGAATAGGTATGGAACAGTCTCATACCCACCCAGCTCAATGCGATATAGAAGAGCATGATCAGGGCCAGGGTGCCTGCGTGGGTTAGGGTTTGTAGACTGCGGTGGAACACCCAGAACACGAAGAATCCCGACACGAACAGGATTAAACTGTCAAATAAAAACATGACCCAGTATGGCAGGGAGTTCCTGCTAAAATACCAGTTCAACATCTTATGAAGAGGATTGGCCATGCGATTCAAATTTAAGTTTTTGTTTAGTCATTTCAATGAGTTAGACAATCACGCAGCAGCGGCTATCCAGCCGTAGATGCACGACACGACGCCGAAGGCGATGACGCCAGCGGTGCAAAGCGCCAGCGACAGGCGGGTGTTGCAGTCGCTACGGAACGTGGGCAGCGGCGCGTCGCTCTTGGTGATATACATCGCCTTGACGATCAGCAGGTAGTAGTAGAGTGACACCACCGTGTTGACCAAAGCCACGAACACCACGAAGTAAGACAGGAACGAGCCCTCGCCGGCGGCAGCCATGAAGACGAAGAACTTCGAGAACATACCTGCGAACGGCGGGATGCCTGCCAGCGAGAACAGTGCCAGCGTCATGAGCAGCGACAGCTTCGGGTTCGTCTGGTAGAAGCCGTTATAGCAGGCCATCTGCGTGTTGCCGCCATTGTGCTCCACGACGTTGATGACGGTGAAGACAGCCATATTAGCCACGACATAGACCAGCACGTAGTACGTCAGCGCCACAGCACCCATATCGGTGTTGCCCAGCACGGCGAGCATGATGTAGCCGGCCTGCGAGATGGACGAGAAGGCCATGAAGCGCTTCAGCTCCGACTGGCGGATGGCGAAGAGGTTACCGACGGTGATGGTCAGCACGATGACCACACCAAGCAGCACCTGCCAATACTCGAACATAGAACCAAACACCTTGTCGAGGATAATGCACAGGGCCAGGGCGGCAGCACCCTTGGAGACGACGCTCAGATAGCCGGTGACCGGCGTGGGAGCACCCTGGTAGGTGTCGGCCGTCCAAAAGTGGAAGGGCACCAGCGAGAGCTTGAAGCCCAGGCCGCTGAAGAAGAAGACCATGCCGGCGATGGCCAGTCCCCAGTCGGCGGTATAGAACGCACTCTGCGACAGGCGCTGAGCCATATCATCGAAATAGAGCGTTC
>Ga0326511_10002733_pt1 | contig 14252 bp, 29 predicted proteins | sample 0_2496_0518_D_FD_203701 | JGI IMG/M metagenome (GOLD analysis project Ga0326511, IMG submission 203701) | Bovine rumen microbial communities from UC Davis, California, United States - 0_2496_0518 | ecosystem: Host-associated > Mammals > Digestive system > Stomach > Rumen | place: USA... | reverse complement strand
TCGTTGGTAATTTTTCAATATCATTACTTTCGTATCTGTATATAGTCGCTCTGTTCTTACCGAGTTTTTCTGCTAATTCATCAACGGAAAGCCCGAGGAACTTACGCCTTTGTCTTATTCTTTCTCCTATTTTCATTGAATTCACCTCCATCTTATTGATAGCATTATACCACTATTTTCGCAAAAATGCAATACCTGTTTTGAAATTTTCAAAAAAATTCTCAAAAAATGCGAAAAAGGTATTGACAAATGCAAAACGATGTGCTAATATATGATTACAGCAAGTCGCAGAAATGCGACACGAAAGAAGGTGATGTGTAGATGCTAGATGTACAGAAGCTCAAAGGAAAGATTGTCGAAAAGGGTAAGTCGGTCGAGAGCGTATCGGCGGAATTAGGCATAAATCCAGCTACTTTTTATAGAAAGCTGAAAAACAATTCTTTCGAGATAAATGAAGCTGATAAACTTGTGGACATTCTTTCCTTAACGAGTGACGAAGCAATCGCTATTTTTTTTAGCAATGCAGTCGCAGAAATGCGACAAGCAACCCACTGACCACAGAGCACGGAGACTTGGAGAGGAGGGAGAGGAATGAAAGATAAGGAATCGCTTATTCATACAATAAGTATGGCTGTCATAACCTTATCGCTTGCCGTTCTGACTACGATAACAGTTATTATAGCGGTTAAAGAATACTTTTAAATGTGGTTTATCCGATAACTACTAGGACAGCCCATCAATCTCATAGTATTAAACGAGGTGATATTATGATGACTATGACTGCAAAAGAAATTGAAGAATTCCTGAGCGAACCCGAAGTTACCACAACAGAAAAGGTCGTCTACTCTTCCACCGGCAAGCCGTACACGGTTATATGCACAGTGAAGAGAAGATGTTCCGAGGATCCTGCTAAGGAGCTGGAGAAATTTATCAACACAGCAAGCCGTATCGCTCGTAACGTTGAGCAGCGCCTTGCAGAGAAGAAACGTCGAGAAGAACAGGAGGTAAGTACATGAGCGACGAGGGAAAAGCAGCGGTAGTGATATCGCTCTGGACTATCGCGTTCAACGCAGGTCTGCTCCTTGCGGCAAGCTGGAGCAAGCCCATCGGCTTCATGCTGGCGATTACAGCAACAATAATACTGATATCATATTTCAGGGCTGACGCTCGCATCGAAGCCGAACGCAGGCGCAGAAAAAGGTATCAGGCAGACGCAGAGCGCAGAGTGAAGGAGGCGCTGAAGAATGAGCGACAGTAGAAAAGCATGGGGCTACGACAAGCTGATAGAACTGCTCGAACAGCACAAGTTCGAGGAAAGCATTGAAAAGACTATCCGTATTATCAGGAAAGTAGCCGAGAAGGAGGAAGAAGATGGAAAAGATAACGATGAATGACTGGGAATATCACTGCCGAATGCTGGTAGATATCGCTAAGAGGAACGGTGCGGCTCTTATGCTGTACTACGACCCTCACCCAAACAAAAGCGTCGGCGGAATATGTAAGGCACTGATCGGAAGTGGTGCGGATGCTATGGTGATGCTTGCATCTATGACAAATGCCGCCTGCGAGGGTTGCGAAAGTATCATGACACCTGAACACCTGAGCGAGCAGATAACCGCGATGATAAGGAGCGTGCACAGCAATGAAAGCAAGGACACCCCCTGACACATACAGACAGATCAAGCGTGAGGTAGCCGCAGAGATGGAACGTCAGCACAAGCAGCTGTTTATTAAGACGGCAGAAGAGCTGATACCACAAGCTATGGCGGTGTTTCTGTGGACGATGGCAGTAAACTACGGCTGGAAAAAGAAACGTCTGCGTAAACTGGTGGATAATCTCAAAGAAACGGACTACCTGATGGACAACCCCTCACGACTTCATCACAGGTTCAGCCCGCTGGATTGTGAACAGGAAATCAAAGAAAAATATGGCATCGACCTTCGGGCAGAACTGCCGATAAGGGTCGGTGAAAAAGGTAAACAGATATGCAAGGAAAATTAGAGGAGGATCACAATGACAAATGAACAGAAATTTCAGGTCGCAGCTATGAACGCCAGCGGCATGAGCATAGACGAGATCGTACTGGATACGAAGCTTGACCGTCAGGAGGTTGAAGACCTGGTCAAGGAGCGTAACGACAAGCGGAAGACTATCAGTGAAGCGACTAAGAGGGCAGTGGTCGAATGGTACCAGAGCGGGCATACCGAGAAGGCGTGTGCTAAGAAGTTCGGCATATCTCCTGCGTCGGCACATCGTATCATCGCGGCAGGCAAAGAAAAAGAGCCCACCGCAGCGGCAACTGCGACAAGCTCAGTATCGTCAAAAGACGAAAATAGTTTAGCACACACTAATGATAACACAAAGGCACCCGAAAGTCAAGCCCTGCGCGGCGTTGAAGTCATAGGGCTGATGCAGACCATGCTCATAGGCATCGAGGAAAACTTCGGGGATAATGTCGAAGTGATGTCCCTGAAAGCTGACAGCGACACAGCGAGCATCATGTTCAGGTATGGCGGCACGGCTTACTCGGTGCAGTTCGGGCTGGCGTTTTAGGAGGTATAGAAATGGTAGTAACCAAAAGAAGTATCATGATACCTGTTGACGAGTTACAACCCCACCCCGACAATCCCCGCAAAGATGTGGGCGATGTGACAGAGCTGGCAGAGAGCATAAAGAAAAACGGCATCTTCCAGAACCTGACTGTGCTGAGGAACTGTGACCCCGAAACGGGCAAGTCCACCGTCATCATCGGGCACCGCAGGCTTGCAGCGGCAAAGCTGGCAGGGCTGGAGAAAGTCCCCTGCATGGTGGTGGAGATGGACGAGAAAGAGCAGATAGCTACCATGCTGCTGGAGAATATGCAGAGATCTGACCTGACGATATACGAACAGGCGCAGGGGTTCCAGATGATGCTGGACATGGGAGAGACAAAAGCGGATATAGCAGAGAAGACAGGCTTCTCCGAGACCACAGTACGCCACAGGCTGAAACTGTTGGAGCTCGACCCCGAAGAGTTTCGCAAGGCAGAAGAACGTCAGCCGAAACTTACGGACTATATCGAACTCGAAAAGATCACCGACCCCGAGTTGAAAAGCAAAGCGCTGAAGACCATCGGTACATCGAACTTCCAGTGGACTATGGAGTCATGCAAGCGTCAGCAGCGTGAAAAGAGCCTAAGAGACGAATGGTTGGAGTACATCGACAAACTGTTCGTTAAGGTCGAATGGGATCCTGACCGCGAAGTAGTAAAAACAATCTATTTCACAAAGAAAATGACTGATGAAGACAAGGCTGAACTTGACAAGCTTCAGGATGAAGACCATGACAATGTGCTGGACTACTGGTACAAGGAAGGAAACACATACTGCTATATTCTCGGGAAGAAGCGGGACAAGCCTCTGCCCAAGTATGAAGACGAAAACCGCAGGCGGCTTGAACAGGTGCAGCGTGTCAAGGAAGTTGAGGAACAGGCAGAACGGCTGAGAGAAGCGTTTGTGAAGGCATACACTTCTAAGCGCAGAAACTATACTTATGCCCTGCGGATGATGCTCGATATGGAGCTGGAACTGGTGGATACTAACTGGGGCAGGGTGTCCGAACTGCTCGACATAGACGTCCCCGACGATGAAGATGAAGATGAAGATCATATCATTCAGGAGTCGGGTGACTTTATCAGCCTGTGTGTAACTGACCCCGACAAAGTGATGCTGGCAGTTACATCGTCACTGGTAGAAACAGGCTACTATACCAGCGTCCACACCTGGGACGGCAGCCACCAAAGAAATGAACACCTTGAAAAATGGTACAAGTGGCTCGGACTTATGGGCTACAGTATCAGCGACGAAGAAAAGGCGATGCTGGACGGCACGCATGAATGTTTTAAGGAGGAAAAATAAATGGAAACCAACACAGATATAGTAACAATACCCAGGGAAGAGTACGACCTGCTTATTAAGGCAGAGATGAAATTACAGTCTCTCCGAGAAATACACATGAGAGAAGGATACATTTCCACATCGATTTTGAAGTATTTTCTCGGCATTCCTGAGGAGGAGAAAAAAGATGAAAGCAACGGGTAAAGTCCTCGACCTTCCGCAGGAAGAATACCGAGCAGACGAGGGCGTGAGCAGGTCTGAACTTCATGTGCTGGCACGGTCGCCGATGCACTACAAGTACGCACAGGAGCACCAACGGGAAGATACTCCCGCACTGCTCTTCGGAAGCGCGCTGCATTGCTACGTACTGGAGCCTGAACGCTTTGCCGATGAATATATAGTAGTCGGGAAGATAGACCGCAGGACAACAGAGGGCAAGGCACAGGTCACAGAAATAGAGGCATCGGGCAAGTTACCTGTCTCCGAAGATGACTATGATACCATCAAGGCGATGTCAGAGAGCATCAGAGCGAACCCCTATGCGGTAAGGCTTCTGAAAGGCGAACACGAAGTATCATACTTCGCCACAGATCCGACAACAGGCATACGCATCAAGTGCCGCCCGGACTGCCGCGTAGATCTTGGCGGAGTCAGCGTGATAGTTGACCTCAAGACTACCAGGAGCGCAAGCACAGAGAGTTTCTCCCGCGCTTGCCTGGACTACGGTTATGACTTACAGGCAGCTATGTACAAGCAGATAGTTGACGAGGTAGAGGGTAAGCCCCACAGGTTTGTATTCATAGCTGTGGAAAAAGATCCGCCCTATGCCTGCAACGTTCTGGAAGCGGACGAGCTGATGCTTCGCAAGGGTGCGGATGATCTTCGTGGGTATCTGATGACCCTGGCAGAATGCCGCAGGACTGGCAATTGGTACGGATACAATGGAGAGAGCGGCAAGCCTAATATTATCGGACTTCCTGCGTGGTTGGCAAAGACATATGAAGGAGGATAAACATGGAAAACGAGATCATTGATATACAAGCAGTAGTTCCCACAGAACAGCAAGGCACTACACAGCTGGCAGCACATACAGCGACAGACTTCGTGGACAGCTTCAGAGAGTGCTACAAGCTGGCGCAGACACTCTGTACAGCTGCTATTATACCTACGGCATACCACAATAAACCCGCAGATGTGGCTATCGCTGTGGACATGGCAAGCCGTATGGGTGTAAGTCCGATGATGGTAATGCAAAACCTTTATGTAGTCCAGGGTAAGCCCTCATGGAGCGGACAGGCTTGCAAGGCGTTCATCGGTCAGAAGTACAAGAACGTCAAGACCATATACGTCGGCGAGAAAGGCAGCGACGACCGCGGATGCTATATCAAAGCAGAAGACGATCAGGGCGATGTACTTGAAGGCTCTACTGTGACTATCCGAATGGCAAAGGCTGAGGGCTGGTATGGCAAGAACGGCAGCAAGTGGCAGACTATGCCCGAACAGATGCTGGCATACAGAGCGGCGGCATTCTTTGCAAGAGTTCACTGCCCCGAGATACTTATGGGCTGTGCAGTCGAAGGTGAAACGGAGGATGCTGCTAAACCACAGTCGCTTGGCGATATCATGGAAGGCGGGATGCTCTGATGCAAACAAAGCTTAACGATGGCAGTATCCTGATAGCAGGATTTCTGGGGAAAGACGCGGAGTATAAGCAGGTCGGGCAGAATAATTCGTCGCTGGCTAAGTTCTCAGTGAACGTAGGCAAGAAGGCAGGAGCACAGCAGCCAACGTGGGTCAACTGTGAGTGCTGGCATGAGGCAGCCAGAGCGGCGGCATCATTGAAGAAGTTTGATGTGGTTCTGTGCTTCGGGCATATCAAGACGGACACCTATACAGACAACAACGGGCAGCAGAAGACGACAAGTGTGCTGGAGGTCGAGGGATTCTTCCTCCAGCCGAAACCACAGGGCATGGGCGACCCCATGATCGGGCAGGTGCTGAACACCCTCGATGACCCGAATGTGGCTGCTCCGTTCTAGGAGGTTTAAATGGCAGAGGAAGTTAAAGAGGTAGAAGCAGAGGTAGTCACAGTATATACAATGGAAGACTACATCAGCGGCGATAAACCATACGCGGAGCTGTATGCCGAGAAAGATCCATTTAAACGAAAGCAGAAACTCATACAGATGGCGGATGATGCCAGTAAAATTGGATTCAAGCAGTTCCGCTCAATGTTCAAATCCTATGTTGATATGCAGAAGCGCAATCGTCAAGAGAACGCAGATATAAGCAACGTAACAATGCTGACAAGCCCATACATGGAACTTGATGCAGGTAAATACACTGTTGACGATGATGGCATATCTTTATTTAATGACTTTGATGGCATGAAAACCATCTGTCACCAGCCTATCATACCGTTCGAGATCCTGCGGAACATCGATACAGGCGAAGAAAAGGTTAATCTGGCATACCGTTCACGCGGTATCTGGCATGAGATCATTGTATCAAAAGAAGTACTGTACAATGCCAGGAATATCACACAGCTGGTCAAATGCGGCGTGGATATATCATCAGAAACCGCTAAGGAGATGGTATCGTATTTTCAGGAGATCGAGGCTATCAACCGCGATATCCTACCGCTGAAAAAGTCCGTCGGAAGGCTGGGCTTCATCAAGGGCGAGGGCTTTTCCCCTTATGTCGATGGAATAACCTTCGACGGAGACCAGAACTACGGCAGAATGTTCAATGCAGTACACAGTGAGGGCGACTTCCAGACATGGATTGACATAGCTGCGGAATGCAGGCAAAAATCAGTCACGGCGAAGATCTTCCTTGCAGCGAGTTTCGCGGCAGCTCTGATAGAACCGCTGGGTGGTCTGCCGTTCTTCGTACACCTGTGGGGCGTGGACAGCGGTACCGGTAAGACTGTCGCTCTGATGCTGGCGGCTTCGGTTTGGGGCAATCCCGAGATAGGCGAGTATATCCAGACCTTCAACAGTACAGAGGTCGGTCACGAAAAGACAGCAGCATTTCTGAACAATCTGCCCTTCCTGATCGACGAACTCCAGCTATCAAAGGATAGTCACGGCCGTTCAAGGTTCGATGTGTACAAGCTCGCTCAGGGTGTCGGTAGAACCAGAGGCACGAAGACTGGCGGCATTGAGAAAACACCTACATGGCGAAACACCATACTGACTACAGGTGAAAGCCCTATAGTGCATGGATCTGCGGGTGCAGGTGCAGTAAACCGAGTTATCGACATTGAGTGCTCTGCCGATCATGCTGTTATATCCGACGGTATGAGGGTATCAGGCATAGTCAAGAAAAACTACGGCTGGGCTGGCAAGATGTTTGCTCGCCGACTTACGGAACCAGCGATACTGAATGCTGCTATGGAAATATACAACGACTATTTCAAGGAGCTTTGTGAGGGCGACACGACCGAAAAGCAGGCAATGGCAGCGGCGATGATACTCACTGCTGACCTTATGATAACACCATTGTTCTTCGATGGAGATGAACCGCTGACGGTCAAGGAAATATCGCAGTTTTTGAAATCAAAGGAAAGCGTATCAGCCGGCGAGCGTGGATATCAGTACATATGTGACTGGGTAGCAGCGAACAGCAAACGCTTTTCCTGCGGAGAAGAGAACACAGGCGAGGTCTACGGTACAATTGTTGATGATGTGGCGTACATCATACGCTCCAAGTTCTCTGATGCAATGCAGAAGCAGGGCTTCGATGAGCGTGCTGTTCTCAGCTGGCTGAAAGTCAAAAATCTTATACTCATAAGGGGCAGAAGGTTCACAAGGGGCAAGAGAATCAATGGTATCAATGTCGAATGTGTAGCTTTGAAGCTCCCGGAGATAGAGCCAGAGTTCTACTCTCAGGAAGAACTCAACACGGCTATAAATGAAGATATTCCAGATTTATTGTGAACATATTGAAAGCGTGACACATTAAGCATGGTTTGTGGCATGGCAATTGCCACAGTGAAACAAAGCTATATATTGTTTTTAGCCCCTCGTGGCACTGTGGCACAAAAATGCCCTATATATACCATGTATAGAAACTATATTTTTTGATTTTCAAGTGTATATAAAAAAATGCCCCTATATAGGCAATGGGGGGAGATTTTGTGCCACAGTGCCACAACACACTTAAAACCGCGTAAATAGGCACACTTTTAACGTGGCACATCAACCAAAAGTGCGCCACACGTGTGCCACATGTGCCACACGCTAAAACAGTTTCATATTATTATATAATCATTTTAAGGAGAATCAAAGATGGAAAACAAAAACATACCGCCCTACAAGTTGGCGAAGATGTCAGAGATAACCAAGAAGATAGTAACACTGCTGGTAGGCAACACAGCATTCGTCACACTTGACCTTGACGACTGCAAGATGATACTCCACTGGGCAGAACATATGATAACGGAGGGTACAAATGGCACTGACGCTTAGACCATATCAGCAGGAATGCATTGATACCATACAGGAACGAGAACAGGGGCGATATCTGGTACAGCTTGCCACAGGTCTGGGTAAGACGGTCATCTTCACGAACCTGCCAAGACAGGGACGTGTGCTGATACTCTCCCACCGCGAGGAACTTGTCAGACAGCCGTTGAAATACTTTGACTGCACAACAGGTGTGGAGATGGCAAGCGACAGTTCACATGGTGAGGAAGTCGTGTCCGCCAGCGTGCAGACCATGACGCACAGGCTTGACAGATTCGATGCTGAGGATTTCGACACGATCATCGTAGACGAAGCACATCATGCAGCAGCTAAATCATACCGCGATATACTGTCATACTTCAAGCCGCGTATGCTGCTGGGCTTCACCGCAACGCCGAACCGTGCAGATGGTGCAAGACTCAAAGATGTATTCGATGAGATACTCTACAAGAAGGATCTTCGCTGGGGCATACAGAATGGATATCTCTGCGATATCCTCTGCAAGCGTGTTGACATTGGATACGATCTCTCCGCAGTACATACCCGCATGGGTGACTACGCTCCCGGAGAGCTGGAGCAGGCTATGGACGGCACTGCCGATGCAATAGCACAGGCATACCGAGAACACGCCAACGGTGCAACACTGATCTTCGCAGTATCAGTAGCACAATGTGAGGAAATAGCCTCGAAGATAGATGGTGCGGAAGTTGTCACAGGTCAGACGAAGGATAGAGCCGATATTATACGGCGGTTCACGAACCGCGAGATACCCTGCATAGTCAACTGCATGGTGTTCACAGAGGGCACGGATATGCCGCTGGTGGAGACTGTTATCATAGCACGTCCGACGAAGTCTGACAGCTTATACGCTCAGATGGTCGGCAGAGGTCTGAGACTGCATCCCGAGAAGTCAATGCTTACTCTGATAGACTGCGTAGGTGTGACAGGCAAGGCAAGCTTATGCACCGCACCGTCGCTTCTGGGTGTGGATATTGACACTATTCCGAAAAGTAAGCAGAAAGACATGGAGGGTATGCTGTTTGAACTTCCCGAGAAAGCAAAGGTGCTATCGGATAGTCCTCAGAGCTGGATCGAGAACGTCCGCATAGTTGATCTCTGGTCGAGGGAGATGAAATACCAGCTGCATGATGTCAACTGGTTCCAGATGCCTGACGGTACCATGATCTGTATGCTGCCTGACAGGCGACAGATCGAGATACCCCCTGCGGACGAACTGGGAGAGACTATCTTTCTGGGGCAGCGCATGGATATGCAGGAAGCATTCGACAAGGCGTATGAACTGCTCTGCAATGACTTCGCGGACAGTAAGGCTATCTGGGATAAGAACATAGCAAAGAAGTGGGGCGCACAGCCTGCATCAGAAGCACAGAGCAAGCTGATAAAGCGCATCGGTAAGAAGTACATCGATGAGATAGATTTTGAAAACCTTACGAAAGGACAGGCAGGTATGATAATCAACAGACTGAAAGGTGGGAGAAGATGACAAGACAGGAAGATATCGAACAGCAGATGGTGATACGCTGGTCACAGCAAGCTACTATTCGCGGGAAGTACCCAGAATTGAAACTGCTGTACCACGTACCGAACGAGCGTAAGTGCTCGGCGCAGGAAGGTGCAAGGCTGAAACGCATGGGAGTCAAACCGGGCGTGCCTGATCTCTGCCTACCTGTCGCAAGGGGCAACGCTCATGGGCTGTATATCGAAATGAAGACCAAGACCGGTAAGCTGTCAGATACACAGCGCTGGTGGCAGTCAGAACTTACAGAGCAGGGATATATATCGGCAGTATGCTACGGCTGGGATCAGGCTGTCAAGACCCTGACGGACTATCTGGAGGGTAAGCTATGATCGACAAACAGAAAATCGACGCAAGAGCAAAACAGCTCAACACTATGGCGGCTCAGGGCGTGCCTCTGGAAGATAATGCCGACCTGCCCGACGCGCTGTACTACAAGTCTCTGTGTTTGCTGTACGGCGAATACCGCAGGCATATCATCAGTGTCGAGGAAGCACGAAAGCAGAAGCTGAAGCTTACCAAAGACTACATCGACAGCAAGTATGCCATAGACAAGTATCATGATGGCGTTAAGGCTGCTATGGAGCTGGACAAGCTTATTGCACCCGAGAGTAAACTCAAAGATCTGACAAGGCAGGAGGCAATTGAAAAACTGCTGCGCTTTCAGGCGGTGCTCAACGGTACGCTGGAAAAGTACGACGGTGATATGCCGTCAATGTATTCACGACTGTTGGAGGAGTTAAGAGATGACGATGACGGAGATTAGGGGTAGACTGGGGATTGAACTGGCAGATAAGCGGCTTGCAGAAGCAGTGCTGTCACGCCTTGCATACCGTGTACCACATAGGCTGTTTGTCGCAGAAGACGGTTCGTGCGAGTGCCCTGTCTGCGGACATGAGTTCGGAAACAATGTTGATGATGTAAGTGCTTACTGCCCTGACTGTGGGCAGGAGCTGGATAAGGAGAACGGCTATGGAAAATGAACTGACGAAGCAGCAGGTGTTGGACAATATGAGAGAGTACGAGGAGCTTCTCCGCGAGATCCTGCCCATACTCAGAGCGGCGTTCTTTGCAAACCATGTGCAGAGCAAGAAAGCCGATGAGTTATACGACCGTATACGGAAGGTGGTGGGCGAATGAGCGACACCAAAGTAAAGCCCTGCCCCTTCTGCGGTGGCAAGTCCCGGGTGCATCAGTATCTCGGCAAGTGGTACGCAAGGTGCAACAAGTGCAAGAGCTATTCGGCTCCATACGATACGGAGGAACAGGCGCGAGAAGCTTGGAATAGGAGGAATAATAATGGCAATGAAACAGATAACCGCATATAAGTGCGAATGGTGCGGCAAGGTGATGGAAAACTCGATAATGCACGAGTTCGAGTGCCGCTACGAGCCAAAATCGCGCACCTGCACGACTTGCGGTTTCAGCGGAGAACTGAAATACAGTAATGATGACAACCTGAGAAATGTGCGTTACTGCCCGAGAGCAGACAAGCTTTTCGCATATCCCTGTGAAAAATATTGCAGCGATTACAAGCGAGACCCGATTTTCGAGGAGGGCAAAGAATGAGTGACACAAAGTTAAAGCCGTGTCCGTTTTGCGGCAGTGATGATGTGCATTTTCGCATATATCGAAATGAAAAGTACGAAGAGGTCGGCGCACAGATAGAGTGTTACGGCTGCCTGACGATATTTGTGCAGGCAGAGGCAATAAACCGTGACGAGCTTGCGCAAGCTTGGAATAGGAGGGTGGAAAAATGATATGCTGGTGTGATGACTGCTGCCACAACAGAAATTTCGAGTGTCAGCTTGGAGCAAATGTCGAAATAACAGCAGACCATGAATGCGATAGTTTCGTTGACTACCTGGATACTGAGATATACAAGCAGGTATTCTATCGCAGAGTAGAACGTGATGGAGTACAGTACAGGCGCAAATGTTACGGTAAGCGTGAAGAGCAGAATGGGATAGTCTTTTACCATCTGGCAAAGGAACTCGGTGGTGAAGTGCTCTGCACCGAAGAGAAAACTGGTATGTCTTTCCCACATCGGGTGATATTGTATGAAAACTATATAGCGAAAATGAAAGAAATGATAGAGCAAATCACGAGCGTTGATACATTGCCGGACGAACCAGAGGAGGATAAAGATGGCGAAATACATTCATAGAGATACGTTGGCTGACTATGCTTATCGACATTATGGAGGACTGACGGCAAGTGACATAATGCTGTTTCCTACAATAGATGTTGAGCCTGTGAAGCATGGGCGGTGGATAGATAATGGAATCTGCGATTCAATGTTGTCTGCTTGTTCTATATGTGGATATTCATGTGGGGCATATAGTTTCAACTACTGCCCGAACTGCGGTGCTAGAATGGACGGTGACGGCGAATGATGGAGTTCTTTAATGAAACATATCATACTGCTAGAAAAGAACATTGCTGTGAATGTTGCGAAAGAAAAATACACATCGGTGAAAGGTATTCCTATCAGGCTGGTAAGTTTGAGGGTGAATTCTTCGACAGGAGATATCATATAGACTGTTCTATGAAAATGAAGGATTTCTGGGAAGATAATCTTGATTATGACGGCAGCTTTACCTACGATGAAATGCGGGACTGGTGGTATGATACTTTTTGCTACAATTGCAAATTTTTGGTCGAAAATGGTGGTAACTGCGATAGTGATATGGACAAAAGAATTTGGTGTACTCGATACAGAAGGGGTGACAGCGATGACCAACCGTGAACGCTTTTTCTTGAAACGTGATGAGTACGACACAATGATGGCAATAAAATTCAGGATGCATAAAAACTGTCCAATCGAAGTTATCGGAGCGGAAAAACCAAAATGTATACCGAGTATTTATGGTTTGGCGCAGACAAACTGTGATGAATGCATCCAGAAATGGCTGAACGAGGAGGGCTAGACCATGACCAACCGTGAGAAACTGACAAAGACGAACCTTTACGACCTGCTGTGTACGATACAGAAAGCACTGATCGAGGACCCCTGCGGCAATATATCAGGACTGTGTGTTATCGAGGATATCGAAAAGAAACCGAGATCCTGTCCCGAAGGCAGTACCTGTTGTATGTGCATAGCTAACTGGCTCAATCAAGAGACCGACCAGCCGAAACCGCAGTGGCAGGACGCGATGATGGAGAACTTTCTGAGGAGGTAGAGAAATGACGACAGATGAGGTGAAGAAATACTTATGGCAAGCATACAGGCTCAAAGATGAGCTTCGGCGTGAGGAACTGAAACTTGAAGAGCTGAGGTCTACTGTTGAATACCGCTCACCTTCGTTTGAGGGTATAGGCGGAAGCGGCAGCGGTGACAAGATGAGCCGTTCGGTCGAGCGCATCATCGAACGTTCAGCTAAGGTCGATAGCCTTGTCGATGAATATACTGCCAAGTATGAGGAGATAGAGCAGACCATCAAAACGCTGGGCAATGATAAGCTTGAAAAGATTTTGGAACTTCGGTATCTGAATTACATGAAATGGGACGAGATCGTGGAGTATACGCACTACTCTGAACGTCAGGCTAAGCGGCTTCACGGCATAGCATTACAAAATTTGCAAAAGATGGCACCCAATGTCATTGAATGGCACACTTGAAATGTGTTATTATTATACTAGCCCAAAAGGCTAAAACGGTCATCTACAACAAATGTACTGATGGCAACGGGGTGAAAAATCCCCGTATGGGAAACTCCGACCCGTGACTCGCCCCAATGGTCACGGCTGAGGGACAAGCAGGCGAAGCAGCGTGCCTGTGGGTGAGGTTCGAGCCCTCTGTTTCCCCTTTGACCATTTGTTTGACTCTCCTTTACGATTTTTCGGCGGTGAGGTGTACACATACCAAAGCCGCCGAAGCCCCTCGGAGAATCATTGGCAATATACTCCTTGAAAGCGTCCCGGCTATGGTTGGGGCGCTTTTGCATACCCACCCGGAGGTGACAGCTACCATGCCAAGCTACGAAGAGCGCTCTGCCAAGCGGCCCGATCAGTACGGTAAACATCGTTCGGTCTTTGAATCCAACAAGAAGAAGATACTCGCAACGCAGAATGTCTGCGGCATTTGCGGTAAACCTGTAGACAAGTCCTTCAAGTTTCCCCACCCTCTGTCACCAAGCATTGATCATATAATCCCCGTGGACAAGGGTGGTCATCCGTCAGACATGAGCAATCTTCAACTAGCCCACCTCTGCTGCAATCGGTTCAAGTCAGACAAGTTGGTTGAAAAGCAAACTTTTGATCAGATTCCCGAAACGATATCGAACCGTGTCCTGCCTTGCCTCATCGATTGGAAAACAGTCTGAGGATATAGGGGGGAGGGTACCCCTTCGGAGGTATGAATGGAC
>Ga0326511_10002732_pt1 | contig 14255 bp, 5 predicted proteins | sample 0_2496_0518_D_FD_203701 | JGI IMG/M metagenome (GOLD analysis project Ga0326511, IMG submission 203701) | Bovine rumen microbial communities from UC Davis, California, United States - 0_2496_0518 | ecosystem: Host-associated > Mammals > Digestive system > Stomach > Rumen | place: USA: California... | reverse complement strand
TTAGCAACTGATTGACCTGGAAGTAAACTATCTGTTACATTAATTTCAATTGATTTATTAGTAGTATCAGTATATTCATAAACATCTAATATAGCTGTACCGTTATCATTTGTTAAATATGATTGAGTAGCGCCTTGATTAAATGTATTGAAATAAACATTATTAGTTTTATTCCAAACTGTCATTTTATTATTAGCAGGATTAACAGATGCAGGAATAATATTAATAATACGTTCATTATTAATTGGGAAAATAGTTGCAGTTATTTGAGCCTTTTGACCAGCTATAACTGTATATGCTTCACCATCATAAACAGGTTCTTTACTATTACCATATCTTGTAACTGTTAAGAATACTGAACTATTACTATCGAAGTGGAATGCTGCGTCTGAACGGAATGTTGATTCTTCCCAAAGTTTCTTAACATCATTAAATTTAGAAGTTATCATTTCTTCATAATTTGCTTGTGTTAAACCACCATTTGGATTATCACCATAAAGTTTGATAATACCTTTATTAATAACGAAGTTTTCTACACCCATGTTATTAAGACCAAAATCTCTCTTAATAGCATTTAATAAATCAAGTGACTTAATCTTCTTAGTAGCTGCAGAAACATTTGGATTTTCTTTAAGTATGCTATCTAACCAAACATTAACATCTTCAGCTAAATCACCATCAAGATTACCATAATATTGTTCAAGTTCAATTGTATTAAATGATAATGCGCATGAATAATCAGACATTTTTACATTATACTTCTTAAGCATTATATACCAGTTAAGTATAAATTCAAATAGTTTATGTCCTTCAAATGCATTACCGCTAACATTTTCAATTTCAACTCTTGTTAATGCAACAGATGGAGTAAATCTAAATTCATCAACAGAAACACCATTTAATTTTAATGTTGAAACTGAACTTGGTAATGAAACTTCTTCTAACATAACACCTTTAGCAGGTATGAAACTATTAATAGAAGAACCATCAGCTAAGAATTTAGTAAGATTACCTAATTGAGAAATATCAATAGATTTCATCAATGAACATGTTCTAATATCTAATACTTTAAGTGTCTTTAATCTATCGATTTGAGATATACCTTGAACAGCACATCCAGGTATTTCTGAAATTGGTTTATCACCACCTAAAATAAGTTCTTCAATTAATGAACCTTTTTCTGGTGCCCAGCTACATGTAAGTACTTGTCCTAAACCATTACGGTTAACGCTAAAGTCAAGAATTTTAGCTTTATAAACACCATACATTTGCATTGGGTTACCAAGAATAAGAGTATCAACTGTTTCGAATGTATGTTCTTGACCAGCTTCAAGTTCTACAAAGTTATTACCTAATACATTATTATTAGCAATAATTGAGTAATAGAATTTAGAACCAGCAACTATTCTTAAGAATGGTTGTTTATTACTTGGAGAAGCTTCAAGACCCATATAGAAGTCTAAACGGTTTGTAGCATATTCACCAGCTGACCATTTAGAATCATAAAGATCGAAACGGTGTCTTAACCACCAATCACGGTGTGATGCACGAGAACCTTGTAAGAATGGAAGATACTTAGTGTTTTGATATGGATTAGCTCCATTATTATCTATATCATTGTATGTTCCAATATACTTATACATTTCTGATTGGTTATAAAGTCTTTCTGACCATGTACCTGATTGTTTAACATTAAACATATCAAGAGCAATATCATAAGTAAGTACATTAGATGTTACCATTGCAGTAGCAGCCTTTTGAACTTTATCTAAGAAATCTGGATCTTGTTCAAGTGTATTCCAAAGAACTGAACCGAAACCAGCATATGCATAAGAACCAATTGATTCATCATATGTTTCACGAGTAACTTGCCAATCATATGCTAAGTAACCATCATTACGAACACCAAGTACAGTATCATTATCATAGTTGATAAAGTAATAGTGTTTAGCATCTTCTGTTGTCATCATAGTATTCTTAATAACTTGGTCAACACCAGCAAATCTCATTAAGTATACATAATAACATGCTAATTTCCATACATCAAAGTGTTCATATTTTTGATCTTGGAAATATTCAAATTTAGTCTTTCCTTTGAATGAAGTACCTTTAGAAACCTTTTCACCAGAACCTGTAACAATTGTAACTTCTTCACCTGATGCATAAGGTACTGTCTTACCCATTTCATCAACGTATGTATAGTTATTACCATTCTTAGTTAAGTAAACTGTTACCCATGCATTTGGATGTATTTGTTCTCTTTCTGAATTCATACGTTTACCGTCATAAGTAAATACACGACCAGTATATACTTCATCCTTCATTGCAGTTGTATTAATTGTCTTTGTAACAATTGTACGATCAAATGTCTTATCAATATAATACCATTGTCTAATTTCATCAGTAGCATTTGGGTACCAATCCATAGCTTCATATGAAATTTCATTTGGATCATCACTTTCTTCAACAATATATACGTATGGAGTACCTGAATTTAATACGTTATAAATACGTTGAATCATTAAATCTTGATTAGTTTCATTTTCACTATATAATGGTTCCATTGATCCAGTACTTGTAGCAGTAACTTGTGCTGCATAAGTTTGACGATAGTAAACAAGTAATTTACCTTTTTTATAAAGATTAGCTTTAGCATCTTCTATATCCATTAATGTTGGTTTACCTGTATTATCATCATAAATAATTTTACCATCAGAATCTTTAGCATAGAAGTTAGAAGTCTTATCTTTTGGCGACATCTTTGGAACAGAAAGATAAAGTGTCTTATTTGGTAATGAATTTAATATTGATTTATCTTCAAACCATTCTTGAGCTGTTAAGTCATCAAGTTGTGTGAAATCACTTAATTCATAACCATCTTTATCTTTACCTGGTTCACCAACACGAACACTTACGGCATCTTTACAGAAATTAACGAAACGAATAACTGTTTCTAAGTGATCTGTACGAGTATCATTTAAGTCATCATTATCTGGCCAACGAGCTTCATAAGTCTTAAAGATAGGACGGTCTTCATTATTAGCTTCACCTGGTGTATAATCAACAGTAGAACCATCAGTATCATCAGTTGTAGCATCATTCATTTGAGCTAAACGAGAACCGTTTTGAAGACATTCCCAACATTCTGTACGTTGGTCATCATTACCTGCATTGAATAAAGTATTACCATCTTCATCTTTAAGATCTTCAAATCCAAATAAAGGAGTAGAACCTTTATCAGTCATAATGTTATAAAGACCTAAGAATACTGGATCACCATATTCTTCTGTAAATTGATTACCATTTTTAATACGAGGACGGTTAATAATAATAATTGGATAACCATCACAAGATGTTCGAATATCACCAAATACTAATTTTTGAGGTGTATTATTAATAGTAATTGTTTTATCTTTGTGAGATTCATCATATTCTTGCATAGCACGTTGAGCATTAGTAGCACCAGGTTTAGATGTCATAAATTTATTACCATCTATATCATATGTGAAACCTTCTGTACCAATTTCAACATCACGCATTACATCACCCCAAAGTCTACCAACACCAGCATTATGTGTCATAGAAGACTCTGCATAGTCACACTTAAGTGTCCATCTATCGGTGAATAAATCTTTTTGTTTATATCTTGCATATGCACCTTGTACATAAATAGGTGCACCTTCATTTTCAGTTACAAATTTATTAAGATTTTTAATCTTATTTTTACATGCTTGATCAGAGAAAATTTTAATACCAGAGTGAACAAACATTACAGCTGTATCATAAGAAATTTCTTGAGGATAGTCTTTTAATGTTTTCTTATTTCTTAATGGTTTATATTCAACACCATTAATTGTAAATGGTTCATCTGGATTTTGTGTACCTGATTGGATTCTTGTAATTGCATCAGCATCTGTAAGACCCCACCAAACACGTGTTTCATATTTATATCTATCAGCAGAAGCAAAACCTCTTAATGTGTTTGAATCGGCTTTTTTATTGAAATAAGGTCTAAAGTTACGACGTGGGTAGTTCATTGAAGAAGTACCTTGGTTAGACATCCAAGCATCACGAGCAAAATAGTTAAATTCTGGATGCATAGGATCTTGGTAAAGAATATCAATAGGAACATTAGCTTTCTTATTAAATACTTGTACAATAGAGTCTGTAATATTACCATATATAGTCATAACAGGTATATGTAAATCAGAACTTAATATCTTATTTACATTAATTGTTTTACTACCTTCATTGTATATATCATTTCTTAAATAGTTTCCACGTACATCATTAGAATCTGCAATAAAATTATCAACTTCTTCATCTAAAGTAAGTGCACGGCTATAAATTCTAATATTATGTATTTTTGTTGTTACCTTACCTTCAGTATTACCAATAGTAAATTGTGCATAATCTTCACTTGTACCAATACAACTATCATTTGTAAAGAATTGTGCTACACGATCAACAATACCATTAACAACAATATACATTAAATAAGGACAATCAAGACCTTGAGTTTGTGTTTGATCTTGTCCATTATAGCTAAAGATAAATGCAATTTTTTGACGAGCACCATCTTTATAATTAGTATGAATATTCATACCACCATTAGATTGTAATGATGCTTCACAAGCTTTAATAGAAATACTAGCTCCATTAGGATCACCATATTGCATAATCAAAGCTTCATCGTCTTGTACATTTTCTGTTTCAAAATCAATTTCAAATGTTACACCTGTTTTATATAAACTAAATATATTTACAGGTATAGTAACAGTAGCATTATTATTAAGTACTAAACAATTATCAATCCAACCATTTTGTGAATTCCATAATACATTATTAAATTCTGCTTCATAAACAACTGGTTTTGTACCAACCATTTTTTCATATTTCCAAGTAGCTCTTTCTTCAGCACCTTCAGAATTACTACGGTTAAGAGCAGAAAGTTCTAATTCTAATGATGTAGTTGTTTTTGTAATTTGTACACTAGATTCTTTAATATTAACATCAATAGAAACAGTTTCACCATTATTAGCTGTGTTAATAATTTGAAGTTCTTTATTACCATAGTTTTTAGATGTATAAGTAAATGTAGAACCTGTACCTGATGGAATTTCTGCTTGTGTAGTAAATTCAGGAGTAACTAAATTAGATTTATCATATAATTTAATATCTATAACAACTGCAGAACCATCGGTTGAGTTACCACGACCAGATGTATCTAATACAACATAATCAGTAGCAAAACTTAAGTATTGTTCAGAATTAATAGAAATTCTTGATTTTTGTGGTAAAATTGATGGATCTTGTCCTTCTTTTACAATATTCGCAAATGCATTATTTTCATATGTTCTTTGGAAAAGAATATATGAACCATTAATCATACCAGTTCCTACAAGTACAAAATCATAATAAAGAGTTTGTGATTTAATTATGTTTTCTGCACCATCTTGTATATAGAAATACATTTGAAGATTGTGCTTACCTGTAGTAGCCCATTCATATTTTGTTCCTTGTTCATTTACAAATGGAATAACTACATCATATTGAGATGGATTATTTGTACCAACAAATAAATCTAATGTTTGTTTATTATCACGATTATCGATTAAATAAACTTGTTTACCATCTACAAATACACGTAACATTTTTGTACCAGCACCACTAGCTATAATACTTGTAGTAAAACTATCATCATCTAATGAAATTCCTTGATATAAGTTATAATCACTTTGTGCATTACCAAAAGTTGAACTTAAACTTAAATTCAATACTCTATATTGGTATGTTACTGTTGTAGAAACATTATACATCAATGAAGTAATAGTGAAATTAATTGTATTAACACCTTCTGATAAATATTTGCCAATTTCATCAAATTTATAATCAACACCTTTAGCAGGATCACTTGGAATATCTACGCGAATTGTAGGTAAAGTACGTGTTCCTGATACATTATTATTAATACTAATGTTAATGGTAGATTGACCAGCTTGTGGAGAATTAGATTTGTCTTTTACAACATAATTAAAAGATATTTCTTGATTATCTTTATCTGATAATAATATTGTTTTTGAATATGCACCAGTGTTAGATACTTCAATAGTAGCAGGAGCAGGAGCATCAAAATTTGCTAAAATATAACTAGCTCCTCCTTCAGGATTTTCAGCCCATAATGCAAAATTTTCTTTGTCAGCAAATACTAAATATTGGTTTGTTGGTTTATGACTTGATACCTGAATATCGTTTTCGGTATCTTTATATTCAGAATCTTTATCATAATACATAAAACCAAATTTACCTTCTAAGCTTTTTTTAAGAAATTTTTGGATCATTTCGCCTGAAACTGGAAGACCATTAGTTAATTCGTCACCACCCCAGTCTACATACTTATTAATATCCTCTTCGTAAAGCTTTGTAGCCATATAAATTTAATCTTTACTATATTTTTTTTATTTTATATAATTAAAAATAAAACTTATCAAAATAAATATACATAATTATTTTATTACAAAAATAAAAGGGATAAAAAACTATCCCTATATTTATCCGATTGTTTCATCCCAATAATCTGCATGAAATGTAACTTGTAATGAACGAACATCTTGTGAAGTATAATCTAAAGATTCCATACCTTTAATATCTGTTACTACTACATTTTTTAATACAACTTGTCTCCAAACAGTACCATCACGATTTGCTTCTAGAATAATCATTTTTCCATATGCTTGTTGAATCAGTGATACAACACCTGTTGACAATGTATATATAAGATTTATCCATTCTTTAAATAACCTAAACACATAAACATCATTTCTATTTCTTATGTTTAAGTTAAATAATATTGTATATTCAATTCCTGTATTATCTATAACAGGATTAAAAAATGCTCTATCAACTCCTAAATATTTTTGTTGATACATTTTTAATGAATTATTTAAATTATCTAATCCAGAAATAGAAACAACTTGTTGACTTAATATATTAAGTTCATCTTGATTATATTCTCCTTGCATAGATGGTGGAACACTGAATCCTACTAAAAATATGGATTGTTGTACAGGATCCCATTTATTCATACCAGCAGCAACATTCTTTATATGAGGTAAATGTGAAACTTGACTAGGCATATTAAATCTTTAATACTTTATATAAAAATAAAAACCTGTAGATATCTCCACAGGTTTTATTATATTATTGTGTTGAATATTTTAAGCAGTAGTACCAACTTGATCAACACCAATTTCATAATTATCGGTCTTTTCTTCCCAATAGTCTGCACGGAATGTAACAGTTAATTGACGAGCTTCTGAGTTAGAATAATCTAAACTATCAAGACCTGCTAATTGTGTAATAAATACATCTTTGAAGATAACTTCTCTCCATACAGTACCATCACGATTAGCTTCTGAAATGTGCATTGTATCACATGTATAATCCTTCTTTAATGTACGTTTACCATTACCAATATCATAACTAAGACGACCCCAAGCTTTGAATAAATTCAATACATAAGCATCTGTAGTATTACGTAAGTTAAGGTTGAATACAATAGAGAATTCGGCAGTTGTTGCGTCAAGAGTTGGATTTAAGAACGATACATCTACACCTAAGAACTTTTGAGAGTTAACACCAGCAATTTTTTGAAGTGCATCTAAACCAGAAATAGAAACAACTTGTTGTGAAAGTATTTCAAGTTCATCACCTGTAAAACCTTGATCAGCAAGAGCTGCAGGTACAGTAAATCCTACTTCGAATATTGATTGGTGCATTGGATCCCATTTTTCCATTCCAGCCTTTACATTCTTAATGTGAGGTAAATGTGAAATTTGACTTGCCATATATTATTTATAAAATCAATATTTTTTGTATCTTTAATAAAAATAAACTAAATTGGAATTTAGAAGGAGCGAACTCCTTCTAAATTTTTATATTAGTCTTTAATTGATGCAGTCATTTGACCACGACGGTAAAGAGTAAGTTCTTGTACCATCTTACCACAACCGAATCCAGGTTCGATATGTGTAGAAAGTATTGCCATTTCGTTTTCAATAATTTCATCTGTGTTATTAGATGCATCCATTACGTTAAGATAAGCTTCAATACCACCATTAGCAGCAACACGACTACAAATAGTGTTAGCTTTATCAAGAATAGCATTACGTGTTGTTTGATTGTTGAATTCCCATTGATATTGTTGAAGAACCTTTTCAATCTCATCTTGTAAGTAAATAACTAATTCACGGATATTAACTTTAGAAAGACCAGAAACAGGAGTTTGTTTAGCTGTTTGGTTAGAGTTAATGAATGTTCCGAAACCTGGTTTATAAACCATACAGTTAACACCATAAGGTTCCATTACATTAAGTTCATCTTGTGAATAGTTATAGTCAGGACCAACAAGACCACTAGCAACGATTCTACCATAATTAGGACCAGCAATGATATAATAAGGTTGACGAGATGTATACTTTTGCATGAATAAGTTAGAAACTAAACCTGCAGCAGGAATAATACTGTCAACATAACCATCAGAGAATTTTAATGGTGTATAGAATGCGCAGAATGATGCACCTTCATCATCTGTTGGTAAACTAAATCTAATACTTGTTGCTTTCTTCTTATTAGAACCAGCTTCTATATAATGTACATCAAATACATCATCAGAATTTGTAAATGAAGTATATGGACACTTAGTAAATGTCTTAACAGATGGGAAGTTCAATATTGCAAATGCAGATTGTTTTTGTTTACATAAGAATGAAAGAACATTTTTACAACCTGTATCTACATATGATTCGAATGTATCAATTACATAACGATAATCAATATCTGACTTATTAAGAAGACCTGTACGAAGTCCTTTATAATCAGTTAATGCTTTAAGTATGAACTTTTGCCATTGTAATTTAGCATACATTCCAGTTCCATCTGGTTTAGCATGATTATATGTATAACCTTCAAGATATTGAGGAACCATTAAACCAATTTCTTGGTTAAGACCACCATCAATTCTAATTAAATATCCAGCACCAGTTTCTAAATCAGTATAAACTTTAGGTTGACCAGAGAATGTTACATAATAACGTTCAACATTACCATATGCATCATAATCAGCATCTACCTTTTGTACATATACATTATCATAGAAACCATCTTCATAACTGTCATCTTGTGTAGCTCCATCATTAGCAAGTAAACAATCACCTACTTGTAAAATTGAATAAAGAGTATTTTCATAAACTTCAGTAGAAACAGCTGCACGAGAACCATTAACTGTAGCATCTAAATCCCAAGCATCACAAGGAATAAATGTTACTGAAGAACCATAAACTGATTCTTTTTCATTATTTTCCATTGTAACAACAACATCAAGAAGAGAAATCTTCATGTTCTTATCTAAATCAGTATATATTGATGTTGCATTTGTAGCTTCAAGACGAGCAATTGCAGTAATTACTCTTTGTGGACCATATTGTACATATTCACCACTTTCATTAATGAATGGCATATCTGATAATTTACCATCACTATCAGCAATAACTTTAAAATATGTACCATATCCATTTAAGTGTTTCATGAAGTGTTTATTATCATCAGCAAAATGTCTTGGAGCAATTATTTGATGAGTTTCAGGATCTTCTTTACCATCATAATTAGCATCTACTTCATATGCACAACCAAGTTTAACACCAACTTTCCAAGCTTCTAATTCATCTTCACAGTTAATTTGAATAGTATCATTTGTACCAACTTGACGTAATACAATAACGGTGTTATTTGGATCTGGATCAAAACTACTTACATATAAAGTACCCATTACTTTACGTGTACCTTCATTAAGAGGAATAATAGCTTCATATTTTCCTTCTTTGTTCTTAGTTACAACATTATTACTAAATGTAACTTTGTTTGTAATTAATTGAGAATCTTTATTACCAAGAAGACTTGTTTTTGCATTACCATTATAGATGTTCTTAAGATTAAGACCTGATGAAGAATTTTCATTAGTACTAATTGATAAACGACCAGAAAGATCTATTGAAGCAGTTTCATCTTCATAAATCATATCAGTGTTAAATGACATCATCATATTATGTACATCTCTATCATTATTGAAAGCAACATCAAGAGATACATATTGTCCCTTCTTATCCTTAAATTCAGGAATTAAACAACCAACATAATGACCTAATGCATGAGAAGTATCATCATTATAAAGTGCATCAAGAGTATCTTCCCATTCACCATATGCATTTATTACATGGTTAACAAGTTTTAATTGAGCATTATCTGTTTCAGAATCACGTATAATGTTACCATTTTCATCAGTAACAACTTCAAAATACTTTTTAAGAGTTGAAGATGCTAATACTTGACCAGCGTTAAATTTAGTACCAAATACATAAATTTCAGCAAAGAAATCACTAACAAGTGAATTAGCATATGGTTCTAAGAAATCAGGAATTTCATCTTGTCTATCACTATACCAATCAGAAATAGTAAGTTTGTATTGGCTAACGGCACTTCCTGAAGCCTTACGAATGAAATAAGTTGCTGATGTTTCTTTAGTGTTAGTAGTAGCAATATTAATATATTGATCCATAACTGAACCATCTACTGCTTTAAGATCATTAAGTTTTTCAGCATCTAATTCCCAGAAACGAGTAGTGTTATAAATACTTTCAACACTTAATTCAACTGAATCGATAATTTCGAATTTAGGATTGAATGCTGTATTGATTGTAGCACCTTGAACTGTTTCGGTAGTAAACTTCTTAAGATTAAGACAAAGAATAGGACCTGCAGCCAATGCTTGTAATGCTAAACGGTGGAAGTATACGCCACGTTTTTCAAGTTTCTTAGAAACGTCACCAAAATATGTTTTGAAATCTGTAACATTTGTGATGTAAACAGGAATATTAAAAGGACCTTTATCAGAATATCCTACAACTAAACGTAATATTTCTGCATCTACACCAAGTACTGTTGATTTGTCAAAAACAACGCGGTAAATTCCAGCCGCCTTAAATTGTTGCAAATATACAGGAATCATTTATATTTATAATTATATATTTATTATCTAAAGTTAACTATTTTAAATTATACCTTAAAGCATAACTAATATAATCTAACTTTTATAATTAAAAATAAAACTTTTCAAATGAGATGAAATATTTATTTTTAATAAATAACTAAATATACCTGTAATACTAAATGTTAATATATCACGATAATATTTTAATAGAATTATTTTTTAATGAAAATAATAAACTTAACTCAAACTATTGGAAATTTATTAATAGAATTAAAAAACAAAAATATCCAAATATTCAAAATTATTTATTAAATAGATATAGTGATTTATCAATAGGATCAAAAACGATATTAAAAGAATCATTATATAGAATTTTAAGACATATAGAAAATAGAATTAAATGCCCAATATGTGGAAATTTTACATCATTTAATCCATTGAAAAAAACATGTTATAATGATCATTGTTCTCGTTCTTGTGAAATGAAAGATAAAAAGGTTATGGAAAAACATAATAAATCATGTTTAGAAAAATATGGATCAATTAATAATTCATCAAAGATGAAACAAACAAAATTACAAAAATATGGAGACGAAAATTATAATAATTCAGAAAAAAGAAATAATACAAATTTAAAAAAATATGGAAATATTTGTTCATTACAAAATGATAATGTTAAAGAAAAAACATATAAAACAAATATAAAAAAATATGGTAATAAAATAGCACAAAAACATATTGATATACGTAATAAAATTAAGAATAGTAATATTAATACATGTAGAATTAAATATGGTGTAGATAATATTATGCAAGTTGAAGGTATATATGATAAAGTAAAAAATACATGTATTCAAAAATATGGAGTAGATAATTTTGTTAAATCAATTCAATATAAAGAAAATTACCCAAATATATTAGAAAAAGTATTAAAAACAAAAATAAAAAATAATACTTTTAATACTTCTACACCAGAAGATCAATCATATGAATTATTAAAAGAAAAATATCCTGATGTAGTTAGACAATATAGAAGTGAAGTTTATCCATTTAATTGTGATTTTTATATACCATCTTTAAATTTATATATTGAATGTCAATATGGACAATTTCATCATAAACGTCCATATTTAGGTAATGAACAAGATTTAAAAGATATTGAAATATTAAAAGAAAAAGCAAATAAAATACATTTAAAAACTGGAAAAAATAAAAGTAGATATGATGTAGAAATAGATACATGGACTATTAAAGATGTTAATAAAAGAAATATTGCAAAACAAAATAAATTAAATTATATTGAATTTTGGAATGTAGATGAATTAAAAAAATGGTTAATAAATTATGATAACAATTGATGAAAATGATAATTTATTTATTCCATATAATGATGAGCGGATGAATAGAGAATTTTTTTATTTTTTAGACGCAAAAGGAAAAATTCATGGAATATCTAAATATAATTATATTATAAAATTTTTTCAACAAAATATATTCTATAAAAAAGAATTAGAATTATGTAAAGATGATTATATATTTAATAAAATTATTATAAATCGAATGAAATATCTTAATAAAGATATTGATGAATTAACATCTGAAGATATTTTACAGGGATTTAAACGTTCTGGTATTTATTATGGTTATGGGCATTTTAATCCATTATGGATAAAATGGTTTTATGAAAAATATAAGATTAAAACTTGTTATGATCCATGTGGTGGATGGGGTCATAGATTATTAGGTTCAATGGATTTAGATTTATATATTTATAACGATTTTTCTAAAACCACATATGAAAATGTTAATAGAATAATTAATCATTTTGAATTAGAATGTATAACTAAAACATATAATGAAGATTGTAGAAATTTTATACCAAATGAAGATTTTGAAGCAATATTTACATGTCCACCATATTTTAATTTAGAACATTATGAATGTGGAAATTTTGAAACAATAGAAGAATATTATGAATTTATAGATAAATTATTTGATATATTTTATAAAAAACAATCATGTAAATATTTTGGATTAATTATTCGAGAAGATTATTTAGAAGATAAATATAAAGAAAAGGCAAATGAAACTATTCTTATAGATATTAATAGATCATCTCATATATCAAAAGGAGGAAAACATCAATTTAAGGAATATTTATATATATTTATAAAATAAAAATGGTGGACCGAAGTCCACCATCCAAGTAATAAAACTTGTAATATATATAGAGGCGAAATATATATTTTTTCGCTTTTATATATGCATAAATTAAATGATACCAAATTCTGGAGAATCAATAACAAAAGTATAATACATTGTTTCTGGGAAGAAACCAGCATCAACGATAGCATATCTAGAGTTGATAAGCATCTTAGGAGCCATTGTACCTTCAGCAGTAATAGATACTGTATCAGCAAGGATATAAGGCATAAAGATTGCACCTGGTTCATTACCATTACCTTTACGACCAACGCAAATACGTGTGTCATCCCAAGCCATATAAGGATCAACATAAATCTTAAGACCTGCAACTGAACCAGCCATGTAAAGATCTTTAGAACCATCTTGTGCCATACCATTAACCATTGGAGCAACAACGTAACCTGAGCAATCTTGAAGAGCTGTAGCGATTTGACCGTTTGTTACAATCCATGTTGGACGACCACGACGACCTGTGATTTGGATTAAGTTAGCAGCAGCTAAGATACGAGACATAATACGACGTTGACGTGTATGTAAGTTTTCAGCTGATGTATTAACTTCTGCATTTTCAATAGTTCCCCATGTACCTTTATGTTCTACACCGTATACGTCTGCATAAGTCTTAATAGAAGTAGCAGCCATAGTTGTAGATGTTGTACCCATATGTAAGTTAAGATCTACACCTTGGAAAGTCTTTTGATGAAGAGCGTTAGTTACACCAAGAGCAAATACGTGTTCAAGGATACGAGCGTTGATAGTTTGAGAGATTTCATTTTGCATAGCTTCCATGATCTTAGCAACTGCATCAACACCATATAATGGAAGATCTTGAAGTTGTTGACGTGTAACTTGACCAGTTACTTCGTAAGAACCCATTTCAACCCATTTTGTGAACAATCTAAGTGATAATGTGTTACCAGTACCAGTTTCGTTTTGAGCACGAGTCATTGGTTCTTTCTTACCAGTAGCAAAGTTAGCGAAGCCATCAACGAAGTCAACCATTGTT
>Ga0326511_10002731_pt1 | contig 14255 bp, 11 predicted proteins | sample 0_2496_0518_D_FD_203701 | JGI IMG/M metagenome (GOLD analysis project Ga0326511, IMG submission 203701) | Bovine rumen microbial communities from UC Davis, California, United States - 0_2496_0518 | ecosystem: Host-associated > Mammals > Digestive system > Stomach > Rumen | place: USA... | reverse complement strand
AGGCACAGTGGCCGGTGGTCTGGAACATCTGTTCATAGTCGGCTGGCTCTGCTGGCTCCAGCAGGAACACTTCGATTAAGGCTCCCGTCTGTGCGCCGTTGGCATCTGTCTTACGGAAATGCATGCGGGCCTGTATCACCTTCGTATTGTTGAACACCATCAGCGCGCCTTCGGGCAAATAGTCAGGCAGATGGTAAAACACGTCTTCGCTTACCTCACCGTGACGGTACACAAGCAGCTTAGAATGGTCGCGCTGGGGCATAGGGAACTTAGCTATCCGCGATTCGGGAAGCGGATAATTATAATCGCTGATATGGATATGCTTGGGATTGTTCATGGACACGTTATAAAATAAAGGTTGCACGTACAAGGGCAAAGAGCAGCGTGAAGATGAGCACACTCATCGGCACGTCGATGTCATCGCGCGAATAGCCTGTCGTAGTGTTATTCAATGAGGCATAACTGCGCTTAGGGAAATAGTGGCAGTAGAGACGGTAGTAGAGCCAATAGACCAGCGACCCTGTCATAGCGCCCCAACAGAGCCCCACGAGGATGTCGCCCGGGAAGTGGACACCCAGATAGAGCCTCGTCCAGCAGTTGGTGAGCGACCAGATGACCATTGCTACAGTGAGCAGCCTGCTGCGCACGAGCCACCAGAAGAAAATAGCGATGCTGAACGTATTGGCGGCATGAGCGGAGAAGAAACCGTAGCGACCGCCACGATAGCCATCGACAATATCTACCATCAGGCCTATCTGCGGATCGTGGGTAGGCCTCCAGCGTCCCACCAGCGGTTTCACGATACCATCATCGACAGCACCGGCCATCAGCAGGCAGAATGCCACGCCTCCGAGAATCATGAGGATTTTCTGCACCTTGTCATTGTTTTTTACAATCATGTAAAACAGACTTAAATACAGGGGAACCCACGTCAACGCATTGGTCAGCGTACTGGCCAATGTATCGAGGTAAAGCGACGCGCTGCCGTTAACTGCCAGCAGCAGTTGCTTGTCGGTATCTATCAGTGTCTGCCAGTCCATCATATATATTATTTATATCATTTCTATTTGTTTCGTTTCAATCCACCCTTCCTTGCCGTCGGCTATACGGATGGCCTTCCAGGCTTTCATGGAGCCGTCGGTGATAGTCACCTTCGTGCCTTCATGCAAGATAAAGAGGTCGGTGCCCTTTTTGTCGGGTGTGCTCTTCACCGTCACAGCGGGGGCTGTCACCACTGCACCGCTACGATAGACAAGGGCCTGCTTCTGCTGATAGGCGAACACGTTGCTCAGCACAAAGACCGCCAGCATCAGCAGGGCACCGAAGAAGCCCACCTTGCGCAGCCACAAGCGGGCGGTAAAGAGGTAAACGAGCAGCAGCCCGATAGCCAGAGCTAACGTGACAATCGACATGCGTGCCCAGCCATCGACACTGGCCAGATTGACCAATGAGCGGTACCAAGTGACAAAGAACATCTCCGGCTCAGGGGTAATCTTGTCAATCGTCTTCGAACGGGCCATCTGCAGATTGAAGCGGATGTCGCGGTCGGCAGGAGACAGCAGCAGGGCGCGCTCGTAGTTAATCACGGCACGGGTGATGTCTTCCGTCCGGTAGTAGGCGTTACCCAGATTGTAGTAGAGCTCGGCCGAAGCGCCTTGCTTCAGCAGTTGCTCGTAGGCACTGATAGCCTGCTGGTAGTGCCCGCCTGTATAGGCACTGTCGGCCTCAGCCTTAGTAGTGGCCTGCGCAGCAAGGGGCAACAGGCAAAGGATACCGACGACTACAGAGCTTTTAAACTTCTTTCCTTTCTTCATTGTGTCCTCTATTTTCTCGATGGCCGACATAGCCTTCTCAAACACCTTGTTCATATTGCCCTTGGGGTCGCCGGGGGCATAGCGCTCAAACTCACACTCGTCGAGCGCGCCCATAAACAGGCTTATAGTGTCCTCGCCCACCTGGCGCTCTGCCAACCGCTGGCTGATATTGTCGTGAGAGAGCTGTTCTACGGGGATATTCAGTTTGTCGCCCACATACCCCCAGAGCGCGCGCAGCACCTCGTCGTAGAACTCGCCCGGTTTGTTATCGTCCATCAAGCGGGCAGCCTTCTTCAGTCGCTTAGTGGCCACTTTGTTGGCCTTGCTGGCCTTCCGCTTGGTGATATTGGCATTCTCTATGGCACGCTGTCGGAAAATAACGAAGAGCGAGACGAATATGAGCGCAAGTACGGCGAGGGTCACCCAGTAGCCGGTGGAGCCGTAGAAGAAGTCATCGAGCGAACGCTGCGGGGCATCGCCCAGCTTAATATGGCGGATGTCCTTGTTAAGCAACTGCAGGTCTTCCTGCCCGGTGAAGTCGCTCACACTGCCGGCACCCGCTCCTTTCGCCACATCGATGGTGAAGCCCTCACTCTTTACCGTCTCATATTTCTTGGTATCGACGTTGTAGAAAGTGAACTCCACCGGTGGTATCTCATATTTACCCTGATGGCGCGGAACGGCCAAGATGTCGTAAATCATCGACCCTTCCACACCGTTGGCAGTCAGTTTTGTCTTATCGGTAATCTTCGCGTCATATTTGTCGAAGTCCTTCGGGAACTCCACCTCCGGCTGACGGATAAGTTTAAGGTTGCCGATACCGCTGACGATAAGCCGCAGGCTGACGGGATCGTTGGCCTTGACGCTCGTCTTGTCAATCTGCGCGGAGATGTTAAACTTGCCGACACCCCCGGAGAAGTTTGCCGGGCGGTCGGGCAGAGGATCCACCTGTATCTCGATGCCTGGCGCCTGTATCTGCTTCTTCACCTCGACATAGCCGGAACCACCGTTGAAGAAAGCCTCGAAGGGGTCGATGTTGCGGTTCTGCTGCACCACAATACCATTAAAGGTGATAGCAGGTATCTGCAATTTACCCGTTAGCTGGGGGAACATCACATACTGGCTCCACGTAACTGTGCGGTAAGGCCGTCCGTTGACAGTCTCCACCCTGAAACTCTTCTGCTGGGGCAAGTCCACTTCCTGGGTATGGAAACCCTTCAAGTCGGGCATCTTGCCTTCCAACTGCGTCAGCGACACCAGGGTATATACCTTGTAGGTCAGCAGGATAGGTTCCTGCTCTACGACCCGTTTCTTATTGGCGCTCACTTTGATGAAAAGGTCGGAGCCGGAGATACGGCTACCAGCATCACGAAGTTCTACGCCGTCGTCATCTCTCTGGTTTTGCTGGGTTCTACCTCCAGACTGGCTTCGTGCATTGCCCGTAACGGTCACAGTCAGCGTGTTGGAGCTTATCTTACGGCCATCGACTGTGGCGTGGGCTGCGGGTATCGTGAAAGAGCCGTTCTTCGTAGCCACAACGATATACGTATAGGTAATCGAGGAGGATGAGGTGGTATGCCCATTGATCATCTGATAGCTCGACTGCATAGAGCGGTTGGGACCGATGAGCACCTCCAGCTCTTCGGGGATATTGCCGGCCCGGAAGTCGCTAACGTTTTGGGTATTGATGGTGTAGGTCAGGCGGAACTGCTCCCCCACGGCTACGTGCGACGGAGCTGAGCCGCGCAGTGTCTGAGCGGCAGCGAATAGTGAGCAATGCAGAGTACACAGCAGCATCAGCACTTTCACCATTATATCACGCACAGTAGCGAACACATCATTATTCAATTCATTATTCATTATTCACTTTTCACTTTTCACTATTCACTATTCACTATTCACTACACTACCAGTTCTTCTCCAGTTGGCGGCGCTGCGGCTGTTGCTGGGCCTTTTTCATGCGGTCCTGCGTCTGTTTCTCCTGCTGCATGGCGGCCTTCAGCAGCTGCTCGGCGTTATCCTTGCTCATCTGTGGCTTGGGCTGCTCCTGCTGTTTCTGCTTGTCTTTATCCTGGTTCTGTTTCTGCTTGTCTTTCTGGTCTTCCTTTTTATCGTCATTCTTGTTTTGCTGCTGCTGGCTCTGGTCCTGCTTCTTTTTCATCTGCTTACAGAGCACCAGATTGTAGCGCGTCTCGTCGTCGTTGGGATTCAGGCGCAAGGCGTTCTGATAAGCCTCGATAGCCTCTCCGTACATCTTGTGCGACTGACATATATATCCTATATTATGAAACGACTGATACTTGCGCAGAGGGTTCTTCTCCAGACGTGCAGCACTCTGGAACTGCTCGATGGCAGCAGAATCTTTCTTCTGCGCCATCAGGGCATTGCCGAGATTATACACTGCCTGCGGATTCTGGGGGTTCTGCTCCAAAGCCTTGCGGTAGGCCACCTCCGCATTGGCATAGTCGCCCATCTTGAACATCCTGTTGCCCTGCCGCACATACTGGCGGTCGCCTTGGGCTCCAGCCGAGACGACAACTAAGAGCAGCAACATGGCCACCGCCCGTTTCTTGCTGCCAAACAGCGAGAGGCGCTTGAGCAGCGGGTTCCGGCGGTCGTAGATGCAGACTTCCACAATCAGCAGCAGCAGTGCCAAGATGCCAAAGGCCTGAAACTGTTCGTCAAAGTCGCTATATACGGTTGTCGAGGTCTCCTTCTTTGAGAGTTTATCCAGTTCACTGTCCAACTGCTGCTGGGCTGCGCTGTTATTCTCCACATGGATATAGGCCCCACCACCGGCCTGGGCCAGTTGCCGGCACATGTCCTCGTTAAGAGCCGACATCACGGTATTGCCGGTATTGTCCTTCATATAGTCGCCCGTACCCGGTATAGGGATTGGAGCCCCCTGCGTACTGCCTACGCCCAGCACAAAAACGCGCATACCTTTCTCTTTAGCAGCCTCGGCAGCCTCTACGGCCCCACCCTCGTGGTTCTCACCATCGGTAATGACGATGATAGCCTTGCCGATACCTTCTTCCTGCGTAAAACTGTTGACGGCCATATCTATAGCGGTGGCGATGTCTGTACCTTGCGACACAATCATCGAGGGATCGATACTGGAGAGAAACATCTTGGCCGACACATAGTCGCTCGTGATAGGCAGTTGCACGAAGGCATCACCGGCAAAGACGATAAGGCCTATCTTGTCGTTGGTAAAATGATCCACGAGGTTCTCCACCATCATCTTACTGCGGTCCAGACGGCTGGGCACGATGTCCTCAGCGCGCATGGAGTTGGAGATGTCGAGGGCGATGATGGTCTCGATGCCTGTACGCTTCTCCTGACTGATGCGCGTACCCATCTGCGGCCTGGCAAGCATTACGATGAGCAGAGCCAGAGCAGTCTCGAGAATCCAGAATTTCACCAGCGGGCGGAAGCGCGACACGTCGGGCATCAGCGTCTGCAGAAGCTTCGGGTCGCCAAAGCGGCGGAGCCTCTTCTTCTGGTTACGAAAGGAAATAAACCTGACGAGTGCCAAAACGGGGATCAGCACCAACAGCCAGAGATATATGGGATCTTCAAACCTAAACATTTCACTATTACGCTATTTCAGTAAACTATTTCACTACTTCTTCTTTTCATTTCCTCGCCCTATGGTATCCTGCGGAATATCGTGATGCGCAGCAAGATTTCCAGCAGCAGCGCCAGCACCGCCACGAGGGCAAAGGGCTGGTAAGCCTCATACTTCTTGCTGAACTGCTTCACACTGAGTTTCGACTTCTCCAGGCGGTCTATCTCCTGATAGATTTTCCGCAGCTCTTTGGTGTTGGTAGCGCGGTAAAAGTCACCCTCTGTAGCTGCGGCTATCTCACTGAGTGTCTTGCTGTCTATCTCCACGGGGATGTTGACATACTGCACGCCGCCTGCCACAGGCATTGGATAAGGTGCCACCTTATTGGTACCCACGCCGACGGTATATACACGTATGCCTAAACTCCGGGCTATGTCGGCCGCAGTCATTGGCGAGATGTCACCCCGGTTATTACTGCCGTCAGTCAGCAGGATGACCACCTTGCTCTTAGCCTTCGAGTCCTTCAGGCGCGACACCGCATTGGCCAGTCCCATACCGATAGCGGTACCGTCCTCTATCAGTCCGCGGGCTGCGATGTCGGTACGCACGTTATGCAGCAGGTTGAGCAGCGAACCGTGATCCACCGTCATAGGGCACTGCGTAAAAGCCTCACCGGCGAAGATTGTCAGGCCGATATTGTCGTTGGGGCGCCCTGCCACAAACTCGGCAGCCACCTGCTTGGCGGCCTCGATACGGTTGGGTTTCAGGTCTTCTGCCAGCATCGAGGTCGATACGTCCATAGCCAGCATGATGTCGATGCCCTCTACGGTCTTGTTCTTCCAGGAGTTCTGCGTCTGCGGGCGGGCGAGCACCAGCACCAGCATGGTGAAGGCCAGGAGGCGCAGCAGCAGCGAGAGCGGCATCAGCTTCACCTTCCAGCTCTTCGGCGCATAGCGGAACACGAAGGTGTCGCTCATCCGCATGGTGGGCTCCGTCGTCTTCCTGTACATCACATACCACACCACGTAGGGTATCATCAGCAACAGGAGGAACAGATATTCTTTATTGGCAAATTCCATAGTTACTATTCACCATTGTCTTTTTATTCACATTCTCTTACTTCAACTCTCTCTAATCACCCACCAACTGCCAGGTAGCATACACCACGTAACAGGCCAGAGCGGCACTGGCAACGAGCAGGGCCGTGATGACACCTTTCAGCGTGCGGCGCACTTTCACCGTGCGCTGGTCTTCCTCAGAGAGCTGGGGTTTTACCGTCTCCTCTGCGGGCACATTCTCCAGCTTCGTCTGGTTGATGAAGTCGATGGCGCTCATCAGGTTCTTGTCGTTCTCATTGATCAAGGTGGAATACTTGGCAAACTTCACCAGGTCGGCGGTAGTGAAGAGCTCGCGCAACTCGTCGAGGGCCTTCTGGTCCTGAGTGGCGGTGAGGCGCTCGATAATCTCACTGCTGGTCATCTCCATCGCACTGAAGTGGTAGCGGTCCTCGATATACTTGCGCAGCGTCTCCGTCAGGCGGGTATAGTAGGCCTTGGGGTTCTCGGCTGTCAGCATCTTGTCGGCCTTTATCTGCTCGATTTCCTTCATCGCCTTCTGGTGGGGAAGGAGCCTCTTCACGATGCGCAGCGGGGTTATGACAGGCTTGTTGTCACGCAGGCGGGTATAAAGATAGTAAGCCACCGTGAGCAGCAGCAGCAACAGTACGCTCAGCCAGAAGTTTGTGCTCCAGTCGCTCCACTGGAAGGGGTTATCCTGCACGTTCTTGGCCGGGAAGAACTTCTCAGTATGCAGCGTGTCCACCTCGACAGTGAGCACCTTCAGGGCGAGGCTCTTGCTCTGTAGGGGTTTGCCGTCCACCTTCACCGTCAGCGGCGGTATATAGTAAAGGGTGTCGTCGAAGGAGGTAAGCGTGTAAACCACTGCTTTCTCCACCAGCCCGCCGTCAGTGCTGCGGTCGTCGAGCTGACGGGTGTCGAGCACTTCAACGCCCGGCGTGATATACTGCAACGGCTTGAACTGGGGGAACTCCACCTTGGCGTTCTGCCCCGCTACAGCCTTCAGCGTGACATGCGCCTGCTGCCCCACCAGCATCTCTATCTGGTCGATGCTGGCCTCTACGGAGGTCTGCGCACTGGCAGTCAGCACCACAGTCGCACATATCAGTAAAAGTATCTTCTTCATCAGTTTCTCTGCTTAAAGAGCATCAGCAGGGCCTTGACGAAATCCTCATCGGTAGCGATGCTGACATTATCCACATTACTTTTATTGAAGGTGTCCTTCAACTGGGCCTGCCGCTTCATCCAGTACTTACGGTAGGCGTCGCGCAGCTGCCGTGAGCCGGTGTCCACATATTGCTCGCTGCCCGTCTCCGCATCCACCACCTTCATCAGCCCCACGTCGGGCAGTTCCTTGGCACGCTTGTCGTACACCTGTATAGCCACCACGTCGTGTTTGCGGTTGCATATCTGCAGCGATGACAGAAATTCGCGGCGCACGTAGAAGTCACTCAGCACAAAGGCCGTCGTGCGGCGCTTCTGCACACTCGAGAGGAACTCCAGCGCCTGCCGCACGTCGGTCTGCTTGGACTCCGGCTGGAAGTCCAGCATCTCGCGAATGATGTATAAGATGTGCTTGCGGCCCTTCTTCGGAGGGATATACTTCTCGATGCGGTCGGAGAAGAATACCACGCCTATCTTATCATTGTTCTGTATGGCTGAGAAAGCCAGTGTGGCAGCGATCTCTGTCACCATGTCGCGCTTCATCTGCTTCTGCGTGCCGAAGTCCAGCGATCCGCTCACGTCGATGAGCAGCATCACCGTCAGCTCGCGCTCCTCCTCGAACACCTTCACGTAGGGACGGTGGAAACGGGCTGTCACATTCCAGTCGATATCGCGCACATCATCGCCGAACTGATACTCGCGCACCTCGCTGAAGGCCATTCCCCTACCCTTGAAGGCTGAGTGGTACTGGCCGGCGAAGATATTGGAGCTCAGGCCGCGGGTCTTGATCTCTATCTTCCTGACTTTCTTGATAATCTCAGATGTTTCCATCTTTACTCTTCACATTTCTCTAATCAGGGCACTTCTACCTTATTGATAATCTTGGATACAATCTCCTCGCTGGTGATACTGCTGGCCTCGGCCTCGTAGGTCAGGCCCACACGGTGACGGAGCACATCGTGGGCCACAGCGCGCACATCCTCGGGCACCACGTAGCCGCGACGCTTGATGAAGGCATAGGCACGGGCGGCCTTCGCCAGGTTGATGCTGGCACGGGGCGAACCGCCGAAGGAGATCATGTCCTTCAGGTCTTTAAGGCCGTAGCGGTCGGGATAGCGGGTGGCAAACACGATGTCGGCAATATACTGCTCTATCTTCTCGTCGATATACACCTCGCGGACGACACTGCGGGCCTTGATGATGTCGTCGGCTGTCGTCACAGGGCGGACTACGGGCAGCTCACCGGCGATGTTCTCGCGGATAATCTTCTTCTCTTCTTCCAGCGTCGGGTAGTCGATAATCACCTTCAGCATAAAGCGGTCCACCTGTGCCTCAGGCAGCGGATAGGTGCCCTCCTGCTCTATAGGGTTCTGGGTGGCCATCACCAGGAAAGGGCTGGGCAGGCCGAAGGTCTGGCTGCCAATGGTGACCTGCTTCTCCTGCATGGCTTCCAGCAGGGCGCTCTGCACCTTAGCCGGCGCACGGTTGATTTCATCGGCCAATACGAAATTGGCAAATACGGGGCCCTTCTTCACCTGAAACTTCTCGTCCTTCTGCGAGTAGATCATCGTGCCGATCACGTCGGCAGGCAGGAGGTCGGGGGTAAATTGTATACGACTGTACTCGGAGTCTATCAGTTGGGAGAGGGTCTTGATAGCCAGGGTCTTAGCCAGACCGGGCACGCCCTCCAACAGGATATGACCGTCGCTAAGCAGTCCGATAAGCAGGGAATCTACGAGATGCTTCTGCCCTACAATGACCTGGTCCATTCCTGTCACAAGATTTGTCACAAATGCGCTTTGCTGTTCAATCCGGATATTCAACTCACGGATATCAATTGCTTCTGCCATAATTCTTTCTCTTTTTTCGATATGTCTTATTATCTGTCTATGTTATGTCACACTTCACCAAAGACGCCAGCCATTCTCACTTCTTTACGGCATCCTGGGGCTTCTTCTTTTTCTTAATCTGCAATTTCGGAATCTTGATGTCCTGTCCGGCCTTCAGGGCGGCATCACCCTTTATACCGTTATATACCTCTATATAGCATTCCATACCCGGACCCAATGTGCGCCGGCAAATCCGGGCCAGGTTATCGCCCTCTTTCACCTTCTCGATATGGTCGGTGCCCACAATGCGGTAGGCCCCGGTACGCACACGGGCATCCATCTGCGAATACTTATCCGCCTGTTCGGGAGCCGGCGTAGCAGCAGGGGCTGCTGCGGGCTTGGCTGGAGCAGATGAAACGGCGGGCTTTGCAGGAGCCGATGGAGCTGTCGAGGGCTTGGGTACTGACGGTGTTTCTGCTTTGGGGGCAGACTCCTGAGACGCAAGCCGGGTCGTCGCGGGCTGCGGTTCGTCGGCCTTTACGGCAACTGCCTTCAGCGAATCCTCATGGCGCTTGTCATTTTCCAGTGAATCCGCCTTCAGGGTATCCGGCACCACCTTTACAGGCTGTTTCACCGGTGTCGCCAGCAGGTCTTCCTGCGGCGTGGCTTCTGTCACAAGCTGTGGCTGTGTAGTATAGCGTCCTACCAGATAACCACTTCCAAATAGCAGGCATCCGAGAATGCCTAACAGCAACCAGCGCAATACCGAAAGTTTATTCTCATCCTCATCCCGCTCCCTGCTCTGATAGTATTTGGGGAACATGTCTTCCAGTGACTTCGTTGAGTGGTAGCCCGATGCGTCTGCCACTGACTCTGCCTCAGGCTGATCAGCTACGGGGTTATCCTCCGGCTCTTCAGAGACGGGAGTGTTATCCTTTTCATCAGCCATGAAGAGCGTTTCTTCTTGCTCATCATCCACGACAGGCTCTTCCTTCTCGTCATCCACAATTGGTTCTTCCTTTTCGTCTTCAATAACAGGATACTTCTCCTCAGAAGAAGGATTTTCCACCACCTCATCTACGAGGGGGGCTTTCTCTGCGGCGTACCCTAAATCAACAACGGGAATAAGTTCGGGCTCTGGTTCTGGCTCAGGAACAAGCTCTGGCTCGGACTCAGGAACAGGCTCGAATATCGGTTCGGGCTCTATAACTGGCTCAAGTTCGGCTTCGGGCTCTGGTTCGAATGCTGGCTCAGAAATAGGCTCAGGTTCAGGCACCTGTAGTTGATCAGACTCTGCATCCACAACGAAATCGAGGAGTTCGGGCTCTTCGTTTACCGGTTCCTCTGCTGTGGAGATTACTGGCTCTGCTACCGGTTCTGGTTCAGGTTCCACTACTGGTTCGGGTTCAGGTTCCACTACCGGTTCGGGTTCCATTACTGGTTCCGGTTCAGGCTCCACTATAGATTCCGGTTCAGACTCCACTATAGGTTCGGCTTCGGACTCCACTACTGGTTCCGGCTCTGGCACGGGTTCGGCAACGGGATCGGACTCTGGCTCTGGTTCGGCAGTCACTTCATCCTCATCCCGTCGCCCAGCAGCAGGTGTCATAAGCGTCACCACCTGGCTTTCCGCTCCTGCTTCAGCCAGCGCATCGGCTCTGAGCACATCGTCAAATTCCACCCCCTCGTTTACCACTACCGTCTCGAACTGCGAGAACGGGCGGTTCACCAGTTCCTTCATTGTTGTGTCGGGCACGAACGTTATCTTGTCGTGCCCTTCTATCAGCACGCGCTCACGCGTCATCACGCTCACGCTCTCACGATCCTCCACTTCCACGATCTTGAAAGTGCCAAGACCCTTCACCTTCACAAGCCGGCTGCTGTTAAGTCCTTCACGGATAACGTTAAAGAACTCGTTAATAAAGGCGTATGCCTTCATGTAGTCCACGCCGGTCTCTCCTGCCAGCGTGGCGCAAAATTCCGTTATCGTAACCTTTGCCATTACTCAGTCCCTCCTCCGTTCTTCACCTGTTCCTTCCAGTTCGCGTTTGGCTTAAAACCTAATACAAGCTTAGGCGGCACAAGCATCCGCTGGCCCGTAGATGGATTCACCATGACGCGTTCCATCTTCTTCTTCACCTCAAAACTTCCAAAGTTGCTGATCTGCACCGTATCGCCATCCTGGAAATAGTCGCCCAGTGTCTCAGTCAGCCTGTTCACCATGCGCTGCGTCTCCGACGTAGTCATGCCGGTTCTGCTAGCCAATTCTGTTATGAAGTCCTTGTTATTCATATCTCATTCAATGATTGTTGTTGCATACAAGTCAAATTCCTCTGCGCCAGTGATGCGTGTTTCGTAGAACTCGCCCACCTTCAGCCTGCGCTCACTGCAGGGTATAAGCACCTCAGGGTCCACTTCTGGCGACGACATCTCCGTGCGCCCTACGTAGTAGTCACCCTCGCGCCTGTCGATGATGACGCGCTGGCAGGTGCCAATCTTCGCAGCCGCTATCTCCGCACTGATGTTCTGCTGTATCCGCATCAGTTTGTCCAGCCGGCGCTGTTTCACCTCCTCCGGCACATCGTCGGCATAGTGGGCGGCCGAATAGGTGCCGTCTTCCTCAGAGTAGGCGAAGGCGCCCATGCGCTCAAAGCGCGCCCACTTTACGAAAGCCGTCAGTTCGCTGAAGTCCTGCTCCGTCTCACCGGGGAATCCCACCATCAGCGTTGTACGCAGGTGAATGCCAGGCACTTCGCGCCTCAAGCGCTCTATCAGGTCGTAGGTCTCCTGCTTGGTCACATGGCGCTTCATACGGCTCAGTATCGGGTCGGAGATATGCTGCAGGGCGATGTCCAGATACTTACACACTTTGGGCTGTTCGCGCATCACGCGCAGCAAGTCCCAGGGGAAGTGGGCCGGATAGCCATAATGCAGTCTGATCCACGCGACACCCTCCAACTCGGCCATGCGCTCCACGAGTTCCGCGATGTGCTGCTTGCCGTCCAGATCGACACCGTAGTAGGTCAGTTCCTGGGCGATAACGTTCAGTTCCTTCACGCCTTGCCCCACCAGGTAGCGCACCTCGTCGAGGATCTCGTCCATAGGGCGGCTTTGGTGCTTGCCAGTTATCAGCGGGATGGCGCAATAGGCGCAGTGGCGGTCGCAGCCTTCACTGATTTTCACGTAGGCATAATGCGGCGGTGTCGTCAGTTTTCGGGGGAATGAGGAATTATCTTCTGCAGTGCCTTCTGCCGAAGGAGCAGCGGCAGCATATTCTTCATTGAGGTCGTTGAGCAGTTGCCGGTAGTTGAACTTTCCGTACCAGCCGTCCACCTCAGGGATTTCCTTTTCGAGGTCGGCCAGATAGCGCTCCGAGAGGCAGCCCATGACGTAGAGCTTCTCGAGACGGCCTTCTGTCTTGGCCTGTGCAAGCTCCAGAATGGTGTTGATACTCTCCTCCTTGGCGTCATTGATGAAGCCGCAGGTGTTCACGACGGCAATCTCCCCCTGAGGGTCATCGCTGTCGTGCGTACAATGGTAACCGTTGGCCTCCATCAAGCCCATGAGCATCTCGCTGTCAACGAGGTTCTTCGAGCAACCGAGTGATATGAAGTCTATTGTTTTCAATGTCTTGCGCGCTATGGTCTTACACCTTTGAGTATGTTACTGTTTCTTAAAAAGCGAGTCCACGAACTCCCGCTTGTTAAAGAGCTGGAGGTCTTCCATGCCCTCGCCCAGGCCGATGTACTTCACGGGCACCTTCAGCTGGTCGCTGATGCCGATGACCACACCGCCCTTGGCAGTGCCGTCGAGCTTGGTGATGGCGAGACTCGTTATCTGCGTCACAGCGGCGAACTGTCTGGCCTGCTCAAAAGCGTTCTGGCCTGTGGAGCCGTCGAGCACCAGCAGCACCTCGTCGGGGGCCTGAGGGAGCACTTTCTTCATCACGTCCTTGATTTTCTTCAGCTCATTCATCAGGCCCACCTTGTTGTGCAGCCGCCCGGCAGTGTCGATGAGCACCACGTCGGCCCCGTTGGCTTTGGCGCTCTGCAGGGTATCGAAGGCCACCGAGGCGGGGTCGCTGCCCATCTGCTGCTTCACCACGGGCACGCCCACGCGCTCGCCCCAGATGCACAGTTGCTCTACGGCAGCTGCGCGGAAGGTGTCGGCAGCGCCTAAATACACTTTCTTTCCGGCCTGCTTAAACTGCCATGCGAGCTTGCCGATGGTAGTGGTCTTGCCGACGCCGTTGACGCCCACTACTAAGATGACGTATGGCTTGTGGTCGCCAGGCAGGTTCCAGTTGTCGTTGTCGCCAGAGTTGTTCTCCGACAGCAGAGCGGCAATCTCGTCTCTCAGGATACCGTTGAGCTCAGAGGTGGACACATACTTGTCGCGGGCCACGCGCTCCTCTATGCGGCGGATAATCTTCAGCGTGGTGTCCACGCCCACGTCGCTGGTGATGAGCACCTCCTCCAGGTCGTCGAGCACCTGGTCGTCCACCTTCGACTTACCGGCCACGGCGCGGGCCAGTTTGTCAAACACGCTACTCTTGGTCTTCTGCAGGCCCTTGTCCAGCGTTTCCTTCTTCTGCTTGTTGAAAAAACCGAAAATTCCCATATTGCAATATATTACGCGTGCAAAGGTAAGAAAAAAAACCGACATAGCAAAAAAAGAGGCTGCAAAATAGCCTGCAGCCTCCTTTTTTTATCTTTAATTAAACTTAGCCTGTTAGTTCTTAAAAAAGTCCTTAACGGCCTCGTTGGGAACCATCTGCTCGTCAAAGATGTAAGCACCCGTC
>Ga0326511_10002730_pt1 | contig 14257 bp, 12 predicted proteins | sample 0_2496_0518_D_FD_203701 | JGI IMG/M metagenome (GOLD analysis project Ga0326511, IMG submission 203701) | Bovine rumen microbial communities from UC Davis, California, United States - 0_2496_0518 | ecosystem: Host-associated > Mammals > Digestive system > Stomach > Rumen | place: USA... | reverse complement strand
AAGGAAGACCTGCATGAGGTGCAGAAGATTCTTGACGAGCATAATTCTGACATCAAGATTATCTCAAAGATTGAGAACCAGGAGGGTGTTGACAATATCGACGAGATTCTTGAGAACTGCTATGGCGTGATGGTGGCTCGTGGCGACCTTGGCATAGAGATTCCAGCCGAGAAGATTCCAGGCATCCAGCGTATGATAATCAAGAAGTGTGTGTTCCGCAAGAAGCCTGTGATAGTTGCTACTCAGATGCTTCACACCATGATTAAGAATCCTCGTCCTACTCGTGCTGAGGTTAGTGATATTGCCAATGCAGTATTCCAGAATACTGATGCCCTGATGCTCTCAGGCGAGACAGCAAGTGGCAATTATCCTATCGAGGCAGTGAAGACTATGGTGAAGATAGCCGAGCAGGCTGAGGCTGACCGTAGGTTGCACTCTACCCAGGAACTGGATGTTGACGGAGCTGATACCAACCTTCGCGATTTCCTTTGTAAGGCAGCTATTGAGACCACCTCAAAACTCGGTGTAAAGTGTATCCTTACCGACTCAGGTACAGGCGATGATGCTCGCACCCTTGCTGCATATCGTGGTCCGAGTCCTGTAGTTGCTATTTGTAAATACGATAAGCTCCAGCGCTGGCTTGCCCTTTCTTATGGCGTTCTTGCCATATATCCTAAGCAGGATGAGCTGGAGAAGATGTTCTACTATGCCGTAAAGAAGATGTTTGACAACAAGATGGTGTCACTCACTGACAAGGTGACCTATCTCTCTGGTCACATGAATATCGGTATAGCTGACAAGTCGGCTGGTGTCTCAATGCTTGAGGTAAACACCGTGAGCGAAGTGTTTGCCAATTACGAGAATACGGCAGAGGCTGATAATCAATAACCACACTCTATGGCTTATAATCCGCGATTAAGAGAATACAAACATTATACGGTAGATAAGGAGATGCCCCTCTTGGAGTATCTCCTTGCTACGCTTCCTGGCAGCAAGAACAAGATTAAGGACACCCTGCAGGGACGAGGCATAAAGGTTGACGGCAAGGTGGTCACCCAGTACAACTATCCCCTCATGCCTGGTATGAAGGTCAGTGTTTCTAATTCTAAGAAGAACGATACCTTTCACAGCAAGTATGTCAACATAGTGTATGAGGATAAGTACATCATCGTGATTGAGAAGAAGCCAGGCATACTGAGTATGGCTGCTGGTCACTCCACTTTGAATGTGAAGACTGTGCTCGATAACTACTTCCAGAAGACTCGTCAGGGATGCCATGCCCATGTGGTTCACCGTCTTGACCGTGACACCTCAGGACTGATGATTTATGCCAAGGATATGGAGACAGAACAGATACTCGAACACGAGTGGCACGACATAGTTTTCGACCGTCGTTATGTGGCTCTCTGTTCAGGCGAGTTTGAGCAGAAAACGGGTACAATAGCCAATTGGCTTAAAGATAACAAGGCTTACATAACTTACTCATCGCCAGTGGATAACGGTGGAAAATATGCAGTAACACATTACTGTGTTCTCAATAGCTCAATCTATCACTCTCTGGTGGAGTTTAAGTTGGAGACAGGAAGGAAAAATCAGATTCGTGTGCATGCAGCCGATATGGGTCACCCAGTGTGTGGAGATGTGAAATACGGCAATGGCGACAGTCCGCTTCATCGCCTTTGTCTCCATGCCTATGTGCTCTGTTTCTACCATCCTGTCACCCATCGACCTATGGAGTTTTCCACTCCAATACCATCACAGTTTAGTGAAGTAATAAATAAAGAGAAATGACCAACTACATCATAGCCATCGTTGCTATAATCATAGCATTCATACTGATAAAGAAGTTTGTGGGCTGTGTCTTTCGTATCATCATTACGCTGATACTCTGTGCCATCCTTGCATATCTTTATTTCACCATGCAATCATAAAGAATCCTAACCCCTAAAAGACTATAGAATAATGAAGCGTTTATTCTTGATAGGTGCACTCCTTGTGTCATTATCAGTAAGTGCACAATACACCCCGTTTAATCCTGATGCTGTGACATCAGCCACTAAGCAGGCATCAGCTAAGGATGCCCAGACACCTAAGGCAAAGCCTAAGAAGGCAAAGCCAGCTAAGCCAGCCAAGCCTGTGATGATGATTAAGGAGAAGTATGCAGCAGGCTCATGTCCAGAGGTTGACGGCATGGTGGTGTGGAGCAAAACCTTCAGTTGTGCACCCCTCACGGCTCAGCAGGTGTATGACAGGATGATAGCCTTTCTTCAGGACTACTGCAAGCAGGAGGGCAAAGACCCCATCAGCAGGATTGCCATAGTAAACAGGGAGAAACACGAGATTGGTGCCCGTATATCAGAATATGTCACTTTCAGGGATAAGGGACTTCTGCGCGACCGTGCCCTGCTCAATTACACCTTGCGCATTAACTGTTTCGACGGCAAGTGCGAGGTGATAATGAATAATATGTCTTACACCTACGACAGCAAGAAATTCCCTGCTGAGGAGATGCTTCTCGACAAGAATGCCCTGAACAAGACTCAGACCAAGTTTAACAAGGGTGGCTATGAGAAGTTCCGTACCAAGACCATAGACACCAAGGATGCCCTTATGGCGCAGATAGAAACGGCTCTTAAGTAGTTCATAGTTCGCAATAGTTCAAATACTTTGTACCTTGTACTTAGTCACTTAGTACTTTCAATTATCAATTGTCAATTATCAATTATCAATTACCCAAAATGGAATATCGTTCACATCGTCGTCCAGAGAAGATTCACGACATAAATTTCAAGATTCGTCAGGTGCTTAACGTGCTCTTTATGGTCATCGCCATCGTGGGCTGTCTTATGTATATGGGTTACATAGGTGGCGAGGAGAATGAGATGAGAGGTGCCATAGTGGTTATAATAGCCGTGCTCATCAAGATGGCTGAGTGCATGATACGCCTTCTGAAGAAGAATAATAATGAAGAGGAAGAGTAGTCTGACATATCTTAGGGTGTTTATGCTGATGGCATGTTGCATGCTGTCTGGTCTCGTTGTGGCTCAGACTAACAATCTGGACGGATTCGATGCCACCACCAACACCTTCAACCCCAATGCCGCCCTCGACTCGCTGAAACATTCTAACAAGAAGATTCCCAAGGGTATGTATGTGTGGACGGTTGACGAGAAGTTTGGCGACATAGTGCCTGCCCAGCGTGACACTGTCCAGCATCTGTTCATGAATACCATCTTCACCACAGGCAAGTATGGTGAGTATAACACCACAGGCAACCTGGGTGCTCCGCGCATAGCGCGCATAGCCACAGACCGTGATTTCTCTACGCGCAATCCGTTTCTTGAGCCCTATGGTTTCTTTCTCACCAAGCCATCGGAGCTGCTCTATACCAACACCCTCTCGCCACTCACCAACCTGTTCTATTCCACCTGTGGCAATAAGACCAACGGCGAAGACCACCTGAGGGTACTCTTTGCCAGCAATGTGAACAAGCGTTTTGGCATAGGCTTTAAGTTCAACTATGCCTATGGCAGGGGTTACTACGACGACCAGAGCATCTCGCTCTTCGACTACACCTTCTGGCTGGCATACACTGGCGAGCGCTATCAGGCTCATTTCAATATGAGTTTCGACCACATGAAGGTGTCTGAGAATGGTGGTATAGCCAACGATAACTACATCACCCATCCTGAGGCATACAAGGATTCATACAGCGGACAGGAGATACCTGTGGTGCTCAAAGACAACTGGAACAAGCAGGATGCCTTCTCGCTCAATTTCTCTCACCGCTATAATGTGGGATTCTATCGCAAGGTAGAGATGACTGAGATGGAGAAGGATGCAAAACGTTTCGCCTTGCGTGCCAAGCAGGAGAAGGAGGAGCTGGAACTGCAAAAGACAGCTGGTGGACAGCGTCTGGCTGAGCATGCCCAGAGCTCTACGCCTGTAACTAAGTTTACGGGTCGTCCTGACGATGCCATAGTGATAGGTGATTTGCCTAAAGATGCCAAGCAGAGGCAGACGGCCATCAACGACTCGCTCATGAAGTCTGTGCGTGACAGCATTCTGGCTGTTCAGCGTATGGCTACTGACACCTCGTGGATTAAGGAGGAGTATGTTCCTGTGACCAGTTTTATTCACAACCTCAACCTCAACACCAACAACCGTCGCTATATAGGCAACTCTCCACAGGAGGGCTTCTACCTCAACCGCTATAACGTGCCTTACGAGGACAATCCTGGCGATTCCATATACGATAAGACCAAATATGTTATACTTAAGAACACCCTCGCCATTGGTATGCTTGAGGGATTCAACAAGTATGTGCCTATGGGAGCAAAGGTGTTCCTCACTCACGAACTGCGTAACTATAACCTGCCTAACAGCGACAAGGGCTACACCTCATATAATGAGACCAATATCTCCATCGGTGGACAGCTCATCAAGACACTTGGCAAACACCTTCACTACAAGGCTCAGGCTGAGTTCTGGCTTGTGGGCAAGGATGTGGGCGACATAAAGCTCGACGGCTCAGGCGACCTCAATATGCGATTGCTGGGCGACACAGCTGCCGTGCGCCTCAAGGCGTTCTATCACCTTGTCAACCCCAACTTCATCCAGCGTCGCTATCACGGCAAGTTCTTCTCGTGGGAGCATGACAACTTCAACAAGCAGATGCAGACCCACCTCGAGGCTGAGTTCTTCCTCAAGAGGACTGGCACCACCCTTCGTGCCTGCTATGACAACATACAGAACTACACCTATCTGGGTATCAACTACAACAGTACCACCCTCGACGAGGTGACCACCGTCACCAAATACACTGCAGACATGATGCAGTCATCTGCTAACATCAGTCTCATAACCCTTGCACTGGAGCAGAATTTCCGTCTCGGCATACTGAACTGGGAGAACCGTCTGACCTATCAGAAGAGCAGTCAGAGCGAGTTGCTCGCCGTGCCTGACTTCAATTACTACACCAATCTCTACATCAACTTCGCCATAGCCAGAGTGTTGCGTGTCCACTTAGGTGCCGATATGCGCTATTTCACCAGCTACTATGCACCAGAATACTGTCCGCAGATAGGCATGTATGGTGTGCAGCAGAACACATCCTTGCGCACTAAGGTGGGTAACTATCCTGTCATCAATGTCTATGCCAACCTCAAGCTCAAGCAGTGTCGCTTCTTCGTCATGATGAGCCATGTCAATGCAGGTTCTGGCAACAAGAACTATTTCTATACCCCTCACCACCCACTCAATGAGAGCGTACTGCGTTTCGGCCTCTCGTGGGACTTCAATAATTAACGTTAACGTTAACGGGAACGGGAACTTTAACCCTTGAACCATATGAAAGATTGTGCTTTAATAGTCAGCGGAGGTATCGACTCCATCACCATGCTCTACGATTACAAAGACCGTATAGCCATTGCCGTAACCTTCGACTACGGCAGCAAACATAACGAGAAGGAGATAGCCTTCGCCAGGATGCACTGCAAGCGCCTGGGCATCAGGCACCTCGTTATTCCGCTCAGCTTCATGTCTCAGTATTTCAAGTCCTCGCTGTTGAAGGGTGGGGAAGAGATACCTGAAGGTCGCTACGACGACGAGAACATGAAGTCCACCGTGGTGCCCTTCCGCAATGGCATCATGCTCGCCATAGCTGCAGGACTGGCTGAGAGCAACGGACTCAGGCACGTCATGATGGCTAACCACTCAGGCGACCATGCCATCTATCCCGACTGCCGTCCACAGTTTGTCGATGCCATGAGTTTAGCCATCACAGCGGGCACCTATGAAGGCATCACCCTCTTCGCTCCCTATACCAACCTCACCAAGACCGACATCGTCAAGCGAGGCAACGCCCTCGGTATAGACTATAGCGAAACCTGGTCGTGCTACAAAGGAGGCGAAAAGCATTGTGGCAAGTGTGGCACATGTACCGAGCGTCGCGAGGCTCTTCACGATGCAGGCATCATCGACACCACCGAGTATGAGGATTAATATGATTACACATCGCCTTATAATATGCCTAATGCTGACAGCGTTAGGCATGTCATTATCTGCCAAACCGTGGGACAATGGTCCTCTTGTTGTATCAGACAACCACCGATTCCTCCAGCATGAGAATGGTACACCATTCTTCTGGCTTGGTGAGACAGCATGGCTGATGCCTGAGCGTCTTAATCGTGATGAGGTAGCAATGTATTTTAAGACCTGTCATGAGCAGGAATACAATATAGCTCAGGTACAGGTGCTCAATGATGTTCCATCATATAATGTATATGGTATGCCGTCGCATGACGATGAAGGACATCTGCTTGTTGATGCTCCATACTCCTATTGGAAACACCTTGACTATATTATCGACACAGCAGCTCAGAATGATATGTATGTCGGTCTGGTGTGCATCTGGGGAGGTGTGGTAAAGAAAGGACTGATGAATGTAGAGCAGGCGAAGACATACGGAGCTTTTCTTGCCAATCGCTATAAGGACCGTCCCAATATAGTGTGGATAATAGGTGGTGATATACAGGGCGATGTGAAGCCCGAGGTTTGGGAAGCCCTTGCCACCACCATCAAGCAGATAGACAATCGCCATCTTATGACATTCCATCCTCGTGGTCGTTACACCTCAGCTCACTGGTGGAGCAAAGCGCCATGGATAGATTTCCACGTATTCCAGAGCGGACACCGATGTTATGGTCAGCGTATGGGCAATAAAGATTATCCTATTCCTGATAATACCGAGGAAGACAACTGGATGTATGTTGACTCTACGTGGAATTATAAGCCACTCAAGCCCGTTCTTGACGATGAGCCTATATATGAGGAAATACCCAAGGGACTTCACGATGCCAGCGAAGGTTTCTGGAAAGATTGCGATGTGCGTCGCTATGCCTATTGGAGCGTATTTGCAGGCAGTTGCGGGCATACCTATGGACATAATGCTATCATGCAATTCTATCGTGAGGGACTTGCGCCAGCTTATCACAACAGCATTCCGTGGACGCAAGCGTTACAGGCACCAGGGTTCAGACAGATGAAGTTCTTACGTCGATTGATGCTCAGTCTGCCATATTTTGAGCGAGTGTCCGACCAGAGCATAGTCATTGATAACGGTAAGCAGTATGACCGTCTTACAGCTACCCGAGGTAAAGGTTATCTCTTAGTTTACAACTATACTGGTAGGGAGATGAAGATAGACCTCAGCAAGATTAGCGGAAAGAAGAAACTGTTGTGGTGGATGGATGCCAGCACAGGCTCGCTTACGTATATTGGTGAGAGCAGCGACCAGATCTTCCGCTATACTCCGCATAGGGAAGGCACAAAAATAGAGGATGGCATACTCATAGCGATTGATGCCACCCTCCCTATAGTTAAATCATTTTCTTCAGATTACATTCCTTGACCAGAAACAGCATGTTTCTTGCCATGCTTCATTATTATAATCTTGTTGTCCTTGATGAACTTGCCAACGAAGGACTTGGCATCCTCTGCATTAACGCCATTGATGGCTGAAGGGTCGGTTATTACCACCTTCGCTGTCCTGTCACTTGGGTTGATAGGAGTACCACCGTATGAGAGTTCCATATTGGCGAGTTTTATCTCATAATTGCCAGCCACCATGTCCTCCTTTGCCTTCACAGTGAAGTAGAACACTGCCTGGTCATTATCCTTAAACTTAGCGCCAGAGGTACTTGTCTCTACCACACCTAAAGAGCCGTCAGCACGAAGCTTTGCAGCCACGTTGTGTGACTTGGAACCTCTTCCGCCCTTGTCGGCATAGTATTTCTCATCACCATCCTCTTCAGGTACGAACTCCATGCCGTCAGGCAGGTATATGTCACACTGCAGTCCCTGTATGTCTGTTCTGCTGGTGTTCATATATACCTCCACCTCTGTCGTCTCGCCTGCCTTCATGGTGATGTCGTTAATAAAGAGGTAGTCATCGTCAGCAGTCACATCCTCTAAGAATGCAAGGTCAAGACTGTTCTGGCTGTCGCCTCCGAGTATGTAGTCATTGATGAGTATCACCACGTCATTCACCGTTATCACTCCGTTGCCGTCAAGGTCAGCAGCTGCCTCTATAAAGCCCTCTATTGGTGAGCCGAGTATGTAGTTTATTATGCATACAGCATCGTTCACACTCACTGTGCCAGTGCCGTCAACATCACCAGGTATGTAAGCCTTCACCGTCAGTGTTGCCTTTATGTCAGCAGGGTTGTATGGTGTACCGTCAGACAGTTCTATGTTCTTTATCTTTATTTCGTAGTTGCCTGCTGTCATGTCAGGTGCCACACTTAGTGTAACATTCACTATCGTACCCTCGTTACCTTTGAATGCAGCTCCAGCCATAGATGTGCATATCATACGTATTGCTCCGTCAGGACGTGTTTGAGCCGAAATGCTATGTGACTTTGCAGCTCTACTGGTTAAGTCTATCAAATACTCTTCATCCTCATCCTTAGCAACAGTAACGCCCTCAGGCAAGTAGAGGTCAAACTGGAATGCCTGAATGCTTGCCACATTATTCATATCTATAGGCAATACTACTTGTTTACCAACATAAGTTTCAGCATTACTTATTGCAAGTGTGTTATCTGTAGAATAATGCTCAGACATTTCTTCTATATTAACAAAATCTTTCCAACCATCTGTTGCAAGATACTTGTCTTTTGTGCCTTTAGGAACATATAAAGTAGCATTGGTATAATTAGAACTGTCAAAATAATATGACCCGACATTATTGACAGGATTCTCAATATGACTATATATTGACGTAAGATTTAAGCAATTCTCAAAGGCATTAAACATAATCTCCGTTACGCTATTTGGTATAGTTATGGATGTAAGTCCCGAACATTCACCAAAAGCAGAATGTCCAATACTTGTCACACCTTTAGGAATGTCTAATGTTGAAAGTCCTGAGCAACCAAAGAATCCTTGATCTCCTATAATATTTACAGAGTTGGGGATATTGATAGAAGTTAAACTTGTGCAATATTGAAACGCATGATAATCTATGAATTTTACACTGTTTGGTATAGTTACCGAGGCTAAATTTGTGCAACTCATGAAAGCCGAGCCACATATACCGAGCGTTCCATCTTTTATATTGACAGAAGTATTTGCTGGCATATCCCCTTTATATTTGTATGCATAATTGCCTACATAAACCATTCCATCTGACTGATTTTCATACCATGCTGTATTATCAAGGATGTTGTCATCAATGTGCATTACACCATTAGGGATAGTTATTGAAGAGAGATTTGAACAGCCACTGAATGCTCCACTACCTATGCTGATTACACTATTAGGGATGTCGATAGAGGTCAGTCCTGAGCACCCCCCGAAAGCACCATACCCTATGCTCGTCACACTGTTATGGACAGTTACTGAGGTTAGCCCTTTACAGCAAAAGAAAGCCATCTCTCCAATATTTGTTACACTATTAGGAATACTGATTGAGGAAAGTTTATCGCACCAATTGAATGTATAACCTTCTATACGTGATAAACTATTAGGTATATTTATAGAAGTTAGACTTCTACAGCCATTGAAAGCACTAAATCCGATACTCGTCACGCTGTTAGGGATGGTTACAGATGTCAGTCCTGAGCAACCAATGAAAGCAGAATTTCCAATGCTAGTCACGCTGTTAGGGATAGTGATAGAGGTTAATCCTGAGCAACTTCGGAAAGCAAAATTTCCTATGCTCGTCACTCCTTCCTCAATAATTACATTCTTTATATTATATGAATGCCAAGGAGCTGGGGTATTGACACTATAATGGTCCATTGCACCAATACCAGAAATTACTAACTCCTTATCGACATCGTAATAAGCCCAAGTGAGGTTCTCACCGCAAGTGCCACTCGCTGTTGGTTGAGGAGTAGTTTCCACTATATGTGCAAAGTTTTTCCAAACATTTGCTGCAAGATAATCATCTCTTGTTCCCTGAGGAACATACAAATTAATCTTCGTACAATCGGTATCTGAAAAGACATTCTGATTAATATTTTTGGGAGTTTCCCAGTTTACATAAATGTAATCCAATTTAGGACAACATGCAAAAGTAAGAGCAGATAATGAGTTTACTGTTTTAGGAATATAGACAGATCTTATTTCGCATGAATAATCACTTCCGTCATCAAGATCCCTTCTGCCATTACGAAAAGTATAATCGTCTATAGCTACAACGGAAAAACTCACGTTGTTATATGTAACGCTTTCTGGAATGACAACATTCCCTTCATACCCTGAATCATAATGAAAATAATCATAATAGTTATTCTCTCCCTCTTCGGTTACTACGGTGTATTGGTAGGATTTAGCAGTAACAGCAACAGATGATGCATTAATAATTCTGTAGTAGATTCCGTTTACCTCAAAATCTGGCTTTTCTGTCACCATGTAACTCGCAAACGTCATAATACTCAACAATAAGAATGTTGATAATGTTAATAATCTTTTCATAAGCTTGTTTATTTTAAGTTTAACATATACATTAAGGAAAAGACATAAAAAAAAACGTGGACTAAATTACTTCGTCTACGTCTCTGAGGTATCGCCAAACACCGTGCACACTTAAACGAGTAAAAGCCCACGCCAGAACTGACGTGAGCGTTAATCCTTTTACTCTTGTGTGCCTCTTTAAATTGGCGATTTTCAGAGACAAGAATATAAGCTAACGCTTCTATTTCAATATGTCTTTAAGATTTTTGAATTATCTCATAGGCAGTTATGCGGTTTATTGGTTAAAATATTGACCACCAACATGGTTGTTTGTTATATGTGTTACGAGGTAAGCATTAGCTCGCTCTACAAATATAGAGGACTAAACTTCTAACATATGAGACTGCATAATCAGCGGTTCCAAGATATTTCTTATCTACCAGTATCTTTGTTAGTTCGAATAAGTCTTCTTCTACCTCAGGAGCGAATAATACTATATTCATTTGAATAGCCCCTGAATTCTTGGTGTTAAGCGATTGAGCAGTTCCTCTCCAGTTATGGCACGACTGATGTCACTGCGTGAATCCATCATTACAGATATAGCAGCTGGTTCACTTGCCATCCCACGTTCTTCTTCAAGTATGTCGTATTCCTTGTTGTTCATAAACATTTGTTTTCTGCTTGCAAAGATAAATAATTATTTTTATTTCTCCAAACAAAGGGGAGGAAAATACAAAAAAGAAGAATTTTGAAAAATAACCTCCTAAGGTCACTAAAACGCTCTCAAGGCGCATGAATACTGGGCTGAGGATAGTGACCTGTGCTTGTCGATAGGTCACTTAGAGGTCACTTGATACCTCACTTTTGGTATGAGATTTTATGACCAATCCTTTTATAGAAAAGTGACCTTTAAGTGAGGTCTAAGTGAGGTTTAAGTGACCTTTCTCGAAAAGAGGTCACTATCGTGAAGCCGCATAAACACTGGGCTGAAGGGAGGATAAGTGAGGTGTCTCACAAAAAACAGTTTTTTTCGTGAAATTAGAAATTTATGAATTAGAAATTAGTAATTATTTCCCCTTTTGGTAAAAGCTATGCTTTTAGCGCTAAAAGTAATGCTTTTAGCTGTAGAAGTAATGCTTCTGCATGCAGAGGTAATGCCTCAGCGGCTTTTTTTGAGGAGTGATAAGGGAGTACAAGGTACTAAGTGACAAGGTACAAGGTACTAAGTGACAAAGTATAGACCTCAAATCTAAAAATCGAAGGAAACGCGAGCGTTTATCTGACGACCAGTGAGGTAGTTAGGCACTGCATACTGGTGGTTGGTAACATCGGTTATCCAATAGTAGGAGTTGACGTTGTTGTGGTCGAAAAGGTTGAGACAGTCAACTCCTAACCATATATTCTTGAGGCAGAACTGCTTGGTCTGCTGGTTCTCACGTTTGTAGGCACGGAAACTCATGCCGATGTCGATGCGCTGATAGGCAGGGGCACGGAAACTCTGACGCTTGTTGTCAGTGTGTGGAGGTCCGAATGGCAAGCCGTCGGCATAGGCGAGCTTGAGTGCCATGCGCCAGCGGTCGGTGCCTGGGAAATAGTCGGTGAAGAAGAGGTTGATGGCATAGCGCTGGTCGGTAGGCAGAGGAATGCTCTCACCACGATACTTCATCTTGGCGCTCATGAGCGAGAAGGTAATCCATGAGTCGGTGCCTGGCACAAACTCGCCATAGAGTTTGAGGTCGAGACCTGCTATGTGACCAGATGCCTCGTTGGTGCCGTTATAGGTCACTTTGACGTTGTTGACACTATAAGGTATGAGGTTGTTGAGCAGCTTGTAGTATGCCTCGGCTGTGAACTTAAACGGACGGTCGTTGCTCTTGAAACGATAGTCGAAGCCTGCTATGAAGTGTATGCTCTGTTGTGACTTGATCTTGCGGTTGAGTGTAGCCTTGGTGACACCAGCCACGGTGGTGGTGTCTTTGAGTTCCTTGAAGAATGGTGCCTGATAATAGAGACCAGTGGCAAAGCGGAAGGTGATATTATTGTTGAAGGCTGGCACTATGGCAAGGCTGGCGCGTGGAGAGAGGATGCTCTCCTTATTGAAAGTCCAGTGAGAGAAACGCAGTCCGTAGTTGAGGGTGAAGTGGGTGAGACTGCTCTCATCGACTGTGCCATCCTCGAGCAGACGACCGCGAGAGGTGAAGCGCCATGAGTCCTGGGCATAGAGTTCGGTGCGACGGGCACTGAGTTCGTTATCAGCCCTAAGGGTGTAAATCATTTTGAGGTCCTGACCAGTATGAGGGATGATATAGCCAGCAGAGTCGCGCATCTCGTATTCGTGGTTCTTCTCAGTTATCTTCTCCCACTTGCTGGTGAAGGCAGCCTGCACGGTGTGGTGGCGAGTCTTGTGGTCGAGCATCAGCTTGACGCTACCCACGTTGGCTTCGAGATAGTTACGTGCATACTCTATGTATTTACCCACGCCAAGGCTGGACTGTGTCTCGGTCTGGGTGAGCCAGTATTCGCCGCTGATGTCGTAGGTCTCGCTCTCCTTGGTGTGGAAGGCTGAGCCGATGAGCGACACGGAGGTGCGGTCGGTAAGGTTGCGCTTGAGGGTGAGGGCACCAAAATAGGTGCGGAAGAGGTCTTTCTCCTGTCCGTCAAAATACACCTTGAAGGACTTTACATCCTCCTGAGTGCCGAAGGTGGTCTCACGATCGGTAGGGTAGAAGTTGTACTTAGACTGCGAGATATTGCCTATGAAATCTACCTGCCAACGCTTGTTGGGGGTGTAAGACAGGTAGGTCTGGTAGTCTATGAACTGAGGGTCATACTCGCCAGTGGTGTCGAATGACTTGAGCAGTGCCTTGGTCTGCTTGTAGCGCACACTGTTAGCCCAGGAGAACTTCTTATTGCCAAAGCCGAAGTATATGCCACCACCCAGGAAACTGGCATCGAGTTTGAGCTCAGTCTTCTGAGGACGATGGTACTGGATGGCGAGGGCTGAGGACATCTTGTCGCCATATTTAGCCTCATAGCCGCCAGTGGAGAACTGTATGCTCTCAACCATATAAGGATTGATGATAGAGAGACCCTCCTGCTGACCAGAGCGAACGAGGAAAGGACGATAGACCTCTATGTCGTTGATATACACGGAGTTCTCGTCAAACGAACCACCTCGCACATTATACTGTGAAGAGAGTTCGCTATGGGTGGAAACGCCAGCCTGCTGCTGTATGAGTTCCTCAACGGCATTGCCTGAGGCAGAGGGTGCCTGGGCTATATCCTTGATGTCGAGTTCCTGGGTGGAGCCCGTCTGACGACGTTTCTCAGTCACAGTCACCTCATCAAGCAGGGTGTTGTCTTCATAGAGCGTAACCTGCAGATTCTGCCTGCCACGAGGACGACGCAAGACGCGCGTCTTGGTCTTGTAGCCAATCATGGAGAAACGAACCACCACAGAGTCGGCACTGGAGAGGGAGAGCGAGAACTCGCCACGCAGGTTGGTCATGGCAACCTTGCCCTGAGACACACAGCTGACAGCAGCCAGCTCGACAGGGTTCTCCTGCTGGTCCATCACCCTGCCAGTGAGTACAAAATCCTGCGCCAGAGCGGTAGTGGCGTGTATATTGAAGAATAGCAGCATGAGGACTGCCACGAGAGAGTATATGATGTCTGGATTCTTTTTCATACCTTTAATAAAACGTGCGCGAGGGAGAATTATTGCTTAGCGTTTGGTGAAATGGATTTTTTTACGTAATTTTGCCCGTGCTATGATTAAGGAATTACAGGTAAGGGT
>Ga0326511_10002729_pt1 | contig 14259 bp, 13 predicted proteins | sample 0_2496_0518_D_FD_203701 | JGI IMG/M metagenome (GOLD analysis project Ga0326511, IMG submission 203701) | Bovine rumen microbial communities from UC Davis, California, United States - 0_2496_0518 | ecosystem: Host-associated > Mammals > Digestive system > Stomach > Rumen | place: USA... | reverse complement strand
TTTTTTAAAAATTTTTGCTACAAAAACATAACATATATTTATAATAATATTTTGATTTACGAAAGGAATGGTTTTATTATGAGAAAGACTATTACTAAAGGTAGAATGTTTGAAGAGACTGTTAAGGAACTTGCAGCAGCGGTGTTCGAATGGGAAGACATGTTCGAGGAAAAGTATCCGGACGAAATTCCTGAAGAAGACTTGGAGCAAGAGGAAGAAAAACCAAAAACCGGAAGAAGACTTCATAAAAAAGTTGTAGTTCTAGAAGGCGAAATTATTGATACACCTCTGGATGATGACAGTTGGACCGAAGATGAGATTCATGAGAAACAAGTTCAAACGTGGGAGAAGTATTACGAAACGAAGAGGAAAAAATTGATATCTGAGTATACCCAAATGTATGAATTAGCTAAACAAATGCAAATCAAACTTAAGAAAACGAAATTGAGAACTGATTGGATTAAGATGCAACAATTTTTGCAAAAGGCAGCGGCATATGATTATTTGAGAGAAGAGCTAGAAAATTTGTATTACTTGAACGACAATAGTTACGATTTTCTCAATAATATTGAGAAAACTGAGTTAGCTGGACATGAAGTTGTGCTTGATTGGTCGGATGACTATGATGAAGTAGCGATTAGAATTGTAAAATAAATTTATAATTCTTGAAGGCTCTCTGAGAAAGTGTGCATATCTCGGAGAGCCTAAAGAATTGTTATGGTTAATTTAAAACGAATACTCACATGAAAAATAAACAGTATAATATTTATATAATTGAAAGGGCTTGATACTATGGCTAGAGCGTACAACAAGGTGGACTACACCACTATTGATTTAACTAAATTAACAGTAGATGAATTAAAATCATTTATCTATAATGCGGCTGCTACAGCTAATGCAAGAATTAAAGCAGCTAACGCAGAATCATTAGGTAAATATACTGAAGGAATAAGATTTATTGAACACATTAAGAAAACTAAATATGGTGGAAAATTTTTCACAAAAAATGGAACATTCAGAAAATCTGTAGAGAAATTTTCAGTAAAAGAATTAAAAGAATACGGAGAAGCATTAGCAGATGTTTTATCATATGATACAGCAAAACAAGAATTAAATAAAATTTCTCAATCCAAATCAGGTAAAAAATTATTAACTGGAATTAGATTAAGTGATCCAAAATTATTTGAAGCAGTTGTAAGAAAACTTAGTGATAAAGAATTTGAACCTGACATAGATGGTTCACCAAAACCAGATGAAGTTGAAGCAATTAAAGAAGTATATCACATGGATATAACATCGGAAGATATAGCTGATGCAATAAATGAAATAGGAACTGAACAACTTGAAGAAGAAATAGAAGAAGGATTAGCTAAACCATCAGAACTATATGAAATGAAATTTGATATTACTACAGGAAAAATGTATTATATTGATAAAAATGGAAATAAGAAGTATATATAAGGAGATAGATATTATGATTAAATTCATGTGTAATCCAGATGCCATATATAAGGCAAAATATGACCATAAAGGTCATATAATTGAATGTAATGAATTCCAATTATGGACATTAAAAAGATATTTTAAACCATATAGAAAAGGTAATAATAAGAAACTACTCAATAATTTAATTGTAGCAGATACTGAAACTACAGTAGAATTTAATGATGATAATTCACCAAAAAGAGGATATATCTGTGCATGGGGTATAGTAATTGATGGAACATTATTTATGGGGAGAAAAGTTGAAACATTTGTAGAATTATTAAATAAAATGAGTAATATTGTCAAAGAATGTAACTTTGATATGACATGGGCAGGTACAGATAAAAAAGTGAAAGATAGTAATGGAGTTCCGCTTGACCAACCACAAATGAAAATTTATTTTCATAATAGTGGTTATGACTGGACATTTTTAAGTTTATTTTTCCCTCAAAGTATTTGTTTTGGCGGTGAAAAAGTTAATCCTATTACAGTAACTAATTATGATAGCAATTTTACTATTCATGATAGCTATAAATTATTAGGTAAAGCATTAAAGAGTTGTTTAAAAGATTGGAATATCAGCTTTGAAAAAGATAGTGATAAATGGGACTACAATAAAATTAGAAAACCAGATACACCATTAGATGAAGATGAAATTGATTATTTAGCAGATGATGTAATTGGATTATATCAAGTATTACAAAAGAAATGTGATAGAGACTATAAAGGCGATATAGCTGCTATGCCTAGCACTAAAACAGGTGAAGTAAGAAATGCTATTAGAGTTATCGGTAATAAATTTGATGCACAAGAATTTGACTTAGATAGTTTTAAAACATATTTTAGATTTGATAATTTTATTAATCCAAAATCTTATACAAGAAAAGAACTTTTAAACAAAACTTATTTTATTGATAAAGATTATTATGTCTATAAGAAAAATAAAAATAAATTAACTAAATTAAAACAACTTGAATATGACGGAATAAAGCTTGTGAAGATGAAAAAGAAAATGTCATTTGAAGTATATAAGCAAGCTTTAATCATGAGCCAAAATGCATTTGCTGGTGGATTTGTCCATGCAAATAGAAATGCATTAGGAGTAACGTTAGAAGACGTAATAAGTAATGATTTAACTAGTGCATATCCTGCAATTTGCTTTACAAAGAGATTTGCATTTTTATATAAGAGAACTGAAATTAAAAATAGTACTGAAATGGATAATGATAAACAGTATCTGATGGAAGTTACTTTCTATAATATAAGAGCTAGAAAATTAAATAATGATGATGAAAACTTTACAGTATTAAGTAAACATAAAGCTATGAAGAAAAGTTATGATGGTATAGATTATAATATTAATATTGATGAACTTGATAATGGTAGAATATTACGAGCAAAAGAATGTACGTTTACTCTATATAAAGATGAATATCTTAGATTAAAAACTTTTTATGAGTGGGATGATGTAAAATTTAATAACGTATTAGAAGCACCATATCAATATTTACCAAGAACTCTTATATTAGTAAGTAATTATTATTATGAATTAAAAACAGTATTAAAAGTACAGCTTGGAATTGCTGAAGAAGAATACAAAACTAATAAAACAGAAGAATTAAAAATGAAATGCGAAAAATTAGAAGGAGACCTTAAATACGCAAAACAGCAATTAAATAGTATTTATGGTTGTATGGCAACAAACCCATTAAAATATATTACAAGAGAAGATATACTTGAAGAATTAGGTATTATCGATATTGATAATATCAGTGATGAAGATACACAAAATGTAGAAGAAAAATACAAAGAAGCACAAGAAAATAACTATAAGAAATTATTTAGAAGCAGAAATATTGTTGATTTCTTATTTGGTCCACAAATTACTTGCTTAAATAGATGTAAAATTTATGATGCACTTGCAATATTTGGATTAGATAACTGCTGGTATTGTGATACTGATAGTATTAAAATGAAGAAAGATATTCCAAATGCTCAAGAATTACTAAATAAAATTAATAAAGATATTACAGCTGAAGTAGATAACTGTCTTAAAGATAATCACATTGATGATAGTAAATGGTACGTTAAAGGTAAAAGAAAAACTATCGGAATATTTGACCCAGATGGTGAATATAAATGGTTTAAGACATTAGGAGCTAAGAAATATATTTATTGGAGTTATACAAAAGATGGAACACCTGAATATGAAAAAGATGGAGTAACACCATGTCTTCATTGTACAGTAGCAGGTATTAGTAAAAATAGTATAAAAGCATACTTGATGAAAGAAGGTAAAAATACAATTCAAGGTGCATTTAGAAAATTTAATGGTGGATTACGAATGAATGAAGAAGAAACACATAAGAATACACATAGTTATGTTATTAATGAAGAAATTAAGGTGTGGGATGATGGTATAAGTGTAGGTAGTTATATCGTTATTCAGCCAACAACATTTGAAATGAATCTTATTAAGAGTGGAGTTCAAGCAATTGTAAATAAACATTTACAGTTATTATTAGCTAAAGAAGATAAACTTATTGAAATGTAAGAAAGGATGAGATATTATGAGTATTATAGAAGGTTTTCTATTAGGATATTTAGTAGGACAAGAAGTAACAATGATAATTTATTTAATAAAAGAGAGAACTTAAAGACCTCTTAGGGAGTGTCAAAACGACACCCCCTAAGACTTCTTTAATAATTATAAGAAATGAGGTATAATTATGATTAAAGATGATTATTTAATTGCAACAGTAAAAGATGGATTTCTTAGAACAGATGATGGTAAGTGTGTAGTAACATTAGATAGAAATCTTTATAAAGACGTAACTTCAAAATTAAAAGAAGGAGACGTTGTAAAGATAGAGAACTATTGGGATCATTGGTCAATTAATGCTACAAATGAAGAAATCTTAAAAGGTAGATGTATTACATTTACAGTTGAAAATAATATTGAAGAAGTAAAAGAAGAAACATCTAATTATAATAATGATGAAGGAGATGTTTCTGATGCAAACAACGGAGATAGTGAATCTAATTAGTAGTGTTGGGTTTCCAATTATTGCTTGTGTTGTACTATTCAAGCTATACCAGAATACGATAACTTCGTTTAAGGACAGCATTGATAACAACACAAAAGCATTGGAAGCTCTTAAATCAATGATGGAAAAATATTTCGAAAAGAAGTGATGAATGTGAAACTATTTCATACGAAAACTAATCAAGAACAGTATTACAATATCGCTGATATTGATAAGACAAAAGCTGTATATCGTTTAATTATAGGTGAACGTAGTAATGGTAAAACATATGCATGTATTCAAAAAGTAATTAAAGATTATTTTAAAAATGGAAGACCAAGTGCATATGTCAGACGTTATAAAGAGGAATTAGCAAGTAGTAATATGCTACATTTAATGAAACCACATGAAGAACTTATAGAACGACTTAGTAAAGGAAAGTATAATAGTACAGATTATCGTACTAATGCATTCTGGTTAACTTATAAAGATGAAGAAGGAAAAATTGTATTAAGAAGTAAAGAACCAATTATGTATACAGCCGCTTTAAGTACATGGGAAAAGCAAAAAGGTCAAGATAGAGGTGCAATAAATTATTTCATCTTTGATGAATTTTTAACACGTACAAATTATTTAACGAATGAATTTAATAAATTTGCTAACTGTCATAGTAGCTTTGTACGTTCAAGAGAAGGAGTAATAACTTATATGATTGCAAATACAGTAAATAGTTTCTCTATTTACTGGGAAGAATTAGGTATTCATAACGTTGAAAAAATTAAACCTGGTGAAATATATTTTTACACTTATAACAATAATAAATTAACGCTTGCACTTGAATATTGCTTACATGCTACAAGTAGAAAATCTGTAGAGTACTATTATGCATTCGATAATCCAAGCTTAGATATGATTAAAACAGGAAGCTGGGAAGAAGATAAGTATCCACATCTTGAAGATTTTAGTGTAGGAGAAGATACTCTAAAGTTTAAATTTTTTGTAAACTTTGAACAACATTTAATTGTAGGAGAAATCCATGAAGAAAGAAATGAAGCTTTCATATATTTTCATCCATTTGGTGGTAGTAATTATAAAATAAAAGAATATGATTTAGTATATACAAATAAACCAAGTACACATTTAACATGCTTACACCGGTTTAATGACCATCTACCAACTGAAAATGGAAATAGAGCTATTATGTGGATACAATATTTGATACAACATGAAAAACTATACTATAGTAGTAATAGTGTAGGAGAAGTTATAAGAAACTTTATGCTTAATCCATATACTTCGAAAGGAGGTAAATAACATGGATAAATTTAAGAATAGAATGAAATTTGGTATTTGTGATGTAGACAGAGAATACCAATTTTATTTCAAGTGGTTATTAAATAAACTTAATCAGATATTTAAATGGAATAATCTACCAGAAACTGTAGATGAAACATTCCTAAATAATATGCTATTTCTGAATGGTAATATATGTTGGACTGATAAATTAAAAGATGAACTTACAGTGTATTATGGCAATCCTGGTGGAGAACCAAATAGATACTACATGCCAACATTATTTACTATTGCTAACCCTATTATGGGCAGTGCAAATGTAAAGATAGATAATGATGAAGAAGGCATTATGATGTTCAATAGTAAAGGTGATAAGTTCTTTACTTATATGCCAAGTTCAGGTGGTCTATTTGAATTAATTCATCAGACTGCTACATTACTTGCTGATAATGTTGTAAGTATCAATACAGCACAAATTAATACTCGTGTTCAAGGTATTGTAACAGCTGGTTCTGATGTATTAAGACGTAGTGCAGAAGTATATATGAAACAATTATATGCAGGTAAACCTTATACTGTTATTGATGAAAACTTAGCAGCAAGTATTAAAGTAAATCCTATATCTTCAAGTGCAAGTAGTAGTTATATTAGCCAACTAATAGAGCTTCATCAATATATTATTGCACAATTTTTCAATAGTGTAGGTATTAAAACTAATCCTGTTAATAAGAAAGAACGTTTAATTACAGATGAAATTAATAGTGTAGATAACTATCTTGCAGTAAGTTTAAATGAAATGCTTATATCAAGACAAGAAAGTGTAGAGAGAATTAATAAGAAATATAATACAAATATTTCCGTAGAACTTGCCGATGAGTTAAAACCAGTTGTCGAAGAAGCTACGCAGCCTGCTATGTCAGCTAACGAAGATGGCAATGTAGCTAACGTAGATGGCAGAGAAGCTACTGATGATGGTGCTAAGGAGGCTGATAAGAATGAATAAATACTTTAGTGTCAAAGAAGTAGATGGCTATGCTTGGTATGAAGATACACAAGGTAGCAGCTTTCCTCTTATGCAATGGAGAAATGCATTAACAAGTATCAGTAAATGGTTTGATGGTACTACTCGTAATCCTTATTATGATCCAACAGATGCAAGTAGAGGACCTGAATATCTTCCTAATATCTTTGGTAGTGCTACAGGTAATACAATAGCTGATATTGTTGGAATTAAGTTTCTCACTGAATATGGTGATAGATATTTTGGTAAAGAAGCTGTATATTATAATTATAGAACACGTCAATGGGTAACAAATGAATCTGATGTAATGGAAGATTTACTTGCTTGGATTAATCAAGTAGTAAATCAATATGTCATGGAAAATCATGATCGAATTCCAAGAATGATTGGTAGTTTATATTTTAAATATAATCCAATTGAAAACTACAATATGAAAGAAAATGGTGATGACCATAATAAAGGCGGTCATACTGTTACTAAGAATGGTAAACGTTCATTAGTACACGGTACAACTGATGCAAGTATTGGTCTTATTGATGTAGATGCTCCATTAGATAGTTTCGCTGCAAGTATTGACGAGACTACTGGTAAAATAACAATTACTAATTTTACTGCAAGTACAAGTAAAGATGTTAATAGTACAAGTCAAGGAGTAGGACAGACAACTACAAGTAATGGTAAAGTAGGTAAAGGAACAAGTATTAGCGATGGTGTTGCTAAAAGTGACAGTGGTGATGGAAATGAAAATAAAACAGTTCATCAGACAAGTACAGAAGATAGCGATACATTTAGAAATGAATATCAAGATCAAGCTTCTGGCGATGTACTTAATGATAGTAATGCAAGCTCTGTAACTAAAAATGAATATATTGCTACTGCTAAAATTAGAAGCGGTAGTCCTGAAGGAAGTTATACTGATACTGAAGAATATGATTCTACTAATCCTATGTCAGAACACTTTCTTTATGATGATCCTAATGGCGAATATACTGAACATCAATTATCACGCTCCGGTAACATTGGTGTTACAACAAGCCAGCAAATGATAGAAAGTGAAAGAGCATTAAATGAACTTAATATTTACAATCTTGTATTTGAAGAACTTAGTAAAAGATTATTTTTATCAGTTTTAAAATAAACTATATATTATATAATATGAATTTGGATGAAAGTTGGTGATCATGATGGCTGAAAAGAAACCATCTGATAGTAAGAAGAAAAACTTCTTTAGAGTAAAAGATTATGAAGGTACAGTTGCTGATTTTGCTACTCGTAAAGAAGTTGCTGAAGCTGTTAATTTAGATGAAAGTATTATTCAAAGAATCATTGATACTGGTAAAGCTTATGATGGTATCAAAGTTAAATTCATGAAAGGATGATAGAATATGAAATATGAGCAGATTGCTGGTGTTCTTAATAACACCATTATGAAAGTTATTACAGGTACTCAGAATATTAGTGCAGCTGAAGACCTTAGTAACATTGTTGATGTAGGTATGACTGTATTAGATTATACAGGTGCAAGTAATACTAACTATAATGACTTTATCAGTGGTCTTATTGACCAGGTAGGTAGAGTTGTATTCTGGGATAGAGTATATCGTTCAGCAGCTCCTGCAATAGCAAGAGAAAGCTGGGAATATGCTAGTGTTCTTATGAAAACAAGAGTAGAAGTTCCTGAATTTAGAGATAACGCTAGTCACGGTACAAATACTCTTAATGGTTTAGCTGGAATTTGGGCTGATGCAGTAAGTAATAGTCAGCCTGCTAACTTAGCTAATTATCCTGAACTTGATCCTTTTGAAATTAGTATGCCTGAAGCAGAAGCTAAATTTTACAATAGTGCAATTACATTTGAATGTGCTATTACGATTGCTGAAAAGCAACTTAAAACTGCATTCAAGAGTGCTAATGATATGCAGAGATTTATTGCTACAATTGAAAATAGAATTAGTACTAAGAGAACTCTTGCTACTGATGCTTTAATTTACAGAACAATTGCTAACTTTATGGGATTAAAGATTCTTGATGGTAAATATATTGACTTAGCTGCTTCTTATAATACAGAAACAGGTCAGACAGCTCCTGCTACTCTTAATGCTGCTTACAATGATCCTGCATTCCTCAGATATGCAGTTAAAACTATTGATAAGATGAGATCATTTATGCAGGAAGCTTCTGTTGTTTATAGCAGAGGTTATCTCTCATTTACTCCTGCTGAAAAACAGAAATTCTTACTACTTAAAGATTTTGAATTAGCTTTAAGAAGCAATCTTTACAGTGGTACTTATCATGATGAATTTGTAAAACTTGATGGATACGATACTGTTAATGATTGGCAGGGTACAGGTACTGGATTTGGTAATAATGCTCAACGTGCATTACTTAAAGTTAAAACCGGTGAAGCTATTAATGGTAAAGATACTGTAGAAGCTCAGGTAGTTGCTACTATCTTTGATATTGATGGTTGTTGCATCTGTAATGAAGATCCTCGTGTTACAAGTCAGTATAACCCTCGTGGCGAATATACTAACTTCTTCTATAAATGGGATGCTAGATATCTTAATGATGACGTTGAGAATGGTTTAGTATTTACAATTGGTACTCCAGCTACTACTTGATTTATATCCCTCATCCGAAAGGATGAGGGAAATTTTACTTATGAGGTGATAATAATGAGTCATAATTTATCATTGGGAGTTACTACAAGTGACCCTTATGTACTAAATAAATCTTACAGTTTCAATACAACTGTTACTGTTAATCTTAAAGAGGATAGTAGTGTTCTTAATCCAATATTTGTATTAGATTATAACGCTAGTTATTCTCAATATAATTATGCTTATTTTCCTGATTGGGGACGTTTTTACTATTTAAGAAATATGATAATGAAACCTGGTCAAAAATGTGAACTTGTATGTGAAGTTGATCCATTAATGAGTTTTAGAAATCAACTCAGTGGTCTTACTGTTAATGTAGTTAGACAAGAAAATTTAGTTGAACCTTATTTACCAGACCCTAATTTTGTGTATCTTGACACTTATGATGTTATTTCTAAGTTACCAACATTCGATAATCAATTATTTTTAAATACTCCAGCTAATTCAACATGTTATGTTTTAGGTATAAATGGTGCTTTTAATTTAAATCTTGAAGATATAGAAGGTTATCAAATAATTACTAGTGAACCTTCTGATTGGGAAAGTACTTATATGAATTACTTCATTAATGTAGGAACGATTAATCATCCGCAATTAAAAATCATTCATGCTGCTTATGAAGATGGTAATCTTGATGGGGGTCAGGGGCATAGTTTCGCATATATAGATAGATATTATACAATATATCAAAGGGTGTGATTTTATGGGATATAAAATTAGATATAAACAATCTGTAACTGATGGCGGTAGCACAAGTGATGTTGTAAGTACTATTGATACATTTGACAGTGTTTGGGACATAAGCCCATTAAACAGTGCTTGGGCAAATGCTGGATGTTATGCTGGTGCTATACCATCAAATGATTCCGACATTGGTACATACAGCGTTGCATCATGGACTGGATGGAACAAGGACAGTGCATATTCTGACATGCGTGATATGACCATTAAGTCCGTAAAGGGTAGTAGTCAGCAAAATTTACGTTTTATAGCAAAATACAACTCTTCAAGTTTTAATGTAAACAGGCAGTACTATAACTGGACAAATTTACGTGATTCAACGGTAAAATCTGTTAATGATTCATTTAATGCCTCCGAACCATTTACACCGTTCAAAGTGTACGACCCCTATAAACGGCAAGACAAAAATGTATTAACATCTGGTATCAGTAACAGCCCTTTAAACATTACTCCTCTCGAACATTTAGAAATAAACAATCTGATTTTTGTACCACGATTTGTATTTAAGGAGATTGAATACTATAACTATGATGCAGCAGCAGACGGTTATAAGTCAATTATAAACACATCTGTCAGCACTATGTACAGCTGGGCTGACATTAAACCAGCTGACAACACACCAGCAGGAGAATACTATGATGCAGACCTGTTTGAAAAGGGTTGGAAAGAAATAGACCCTGACAATGATGACGGCAAGCGATTCAGATTCTGTTTGGGCGTTTACCTGATACCTTATTATGGTAAATCCAGCAACAGCTATAATGCTGCAACTGATACTTATAATGCCGGTACAAATCCAGATGACGGCAAGGTATACGGTGACAGACAGGTGTTTGGCAGCGTACCATCAGAGACGGACGAGTATCCTGAAATTGAAGGTTCTACTCTTATAAACAGACCATGTTTGATGGTCATGACGGAATCCTACAATGAAGTAACAGGTGGACTGACATACAGTACACCGACAGGCATTATGTTCTCCAATTTTGTCACTACTGGTAACGTATCCGGCAATGAATTAGCATTACATGGTTCATGGTCTTTGATGGCTAATTTTCAGACGTTTTCAGCTGTATCACGTTGGTCTCCTGTATTTATGACAACCAACAGAGACTATTCCGATATGTATGCAGATGTAGACCCTGCTACATCAAACACTGCACCTGATTTGGCAATTCTTACTAAAATTGATACAGATATAAACGTATCGCACCTGTACGGTTTATCAGGCTTAGATACTACTGTACACTTCTATCTACCCAATAACAACCCAATTGCATTTTCTTTTGCCAAAAACAACAGAAACTTTACACCTACCTATTGTGCATTTTTCAGTATCAATGCTTTATGGCATACTATTGCATCTTTGGGATGCTACATTGCAGATGACTTTACCGCTGCTCAAAAAGCACCTACTGGTTATTATATCGGTGAGAATAATCATATGTATTTAGGTCATATGGGTGGCAATGGTATTACTGACGGTATCATGTTACAAGGTAAAGATATAAAAGATAGTACACAAGCTAAAATTGATGATATTATTAAGAATACTCCTTATACTCCTGTTATTCCCACTCCTGGCGGTGGCGGCGGTGGCGGTACTGACCCTTCTAATCCTCCTACACCAAGCGGTAAAGGTGAACCTAAAATTACTGGTGATAGTACTACTGGTCATAAAGAAAGATTTTTTGGCGGTGGCGGAGTTAGATATTATGCTTTAAATGCAGCTGAAATGGATAATTTCAGAAATGTTTTATGGTCTCAGCCAAACAGTTTCTTTGAAAGATTAAATATTGCAAGTAAAAATAATACAAGTATTTTTGATTTTATTAGTAGCGTACGTTATTATCCTACTAATTTAGCAACTCTAACTACAATTGGTGAAGCTGCTCCTGTTTATTTAGGTAGTGGTGCTAAATTTACTACTCCCAATGGCGAAGATTATAAATTAAATACGTTATCAGGATTCTTTGGTCAAGTAGAGTGGTGTCATTGGAATATGAGTAGTTTTCCTGGTTGGAGAAATAATTTTCTTGATTATAGTCCTTATTCAAAATTAAGTATCTATTTACCTTATGCTGGTACGTTTGACCTTGATATACAAACATGTGCGAGTATGAATGATATTACAGATGCTACAATATATGTAAGAGCATGTATTGATCTTAATACAGGAAGTATGACTTATTTTGTAGATGCTGATGGTATATTATTACTTGAACATACTTGTAAATTAGGTGTTGACTTTCCTTTAACTGGTAACGATAGTATACGTCAAGCCGTTGGTATTCTTGATACTAACTATAAGTCAGCTCAACGTTTATTAGGTGATGGTATTAATTTTGTGAATAGTGTTTTAAATAAAGATGCTTTATCTGCAGGTACAAATATCTTAAGTTCTGGTTTACACATTGCAGATAGTTATATTCAAAATAGTTTAGCACAACGTCAAATTCCTACAGCTGTAAGTGGCTTTGGTGGTACTATGAGTACTATTACTCAAGGTCAAAACCCTTATTTAACTCTATATAGACAAAAGATAGCAAATCCAGAGAATTATGGGCATAGTATTGGTTATTTAACATGTAGTACTCAAACTGTAAGTAGTCTTAAAGGCTTTACTGTATGTGAGAATGTTGATGTGACAAGTATAACTGCTACTGCTGCTGAACAAGAGATGATTAAGAATATTATGGAAAGTGGCTTCTATGCTTAAATAAATTTTCCCCTATACCTATTAAGGTATAGGGGATATATATTTAGAAAGGAAGGTCATCAGTAGAAATAAGGTCTGAAAATTCATCATATTCTTCATCTGTTAAATCTCTATAACTAAGATAAGTAACAGCTCCATCTTTTGATTTCTTTTTAATTACTTTTACAATAAGTGGATCTATTTCTAATGTTTCAAGTTTATCTTTAAAATCTTTATATAAATATGTCCATGATGTAAAACATTTATTTCCTGTACTAAGTGTAATAAGATTTCTTTCACCATATTTGGTATTAACAAGTTTCATACCTGTAATCTTAATAATTGTTCCTTCTAAGCTTGACATAGGTACAATTGTATCATTATCATAACTGATTTGGAAGTTCCAATAGTCATTACCAGCTTTACTTGTTTTCTTATTAATCCAACCTGTTACAGGTAATCTTAATTTTGTTAAATTTTCAAGACTTGGTGTAAGGTAAAACCATCTGTTATCATTCATAATGGCTACGGTCTTCATACCGTATTTTGTGTTCATTTTTGTAAGACTTGTAATTGTAATCTCTGTTTCAGAAATAGTATTAATTGCTACTCTGTTCTCAAAATCTAATTCTCTGTAAGTGTTCTGTAATCTCATAATAATACCTCAGTTTAAAGTCTTTGGACTGTAATATAATTCCACGGCTATATCCTTTGATATATTTAATTCATGTGTCCACCCATGACACCGGGCTATGGTGCTTAGTACTTGAGTTGCACAAGTATAATACTGTTCTAAGCAAAAAAGTGAGGAGATGTTATCTCCTCTAAGAAGAAAATATATGATTAATTCATGTGTAAAGGGTTGTAATAGAGTTGCACTATTATTATACTACTCAACCCATATATTTTAGGCTATATCCTATGATATATTTAATTCTTGTGAACCCAAGAAACCATTAAGAAAGGAAGTTAAACTATGCCTGGTGATTTTATATTATAAATTATTGTTATAAAAAATTTTTTATTTTTTAGTTAAATACTTTCTTTCTATATTTATAGAATGTCCTTAGATTTTTTATTGTAGATACACTATATAATCCTGTTTTAATATCTTGAATAAGGATTTGGTCAGTGATTCTTCTGCATGGAAAATGTTCATCTTCAACATAACGATATTTTCCACCACTTGCATCAAGTACTGCTTCTTCAAAATTTGTTTGTTTCATTATATCATATCCTTTCGAAATACTATTATAAATTATTGTTATATTTTTTGCACAAAAATTTTTTTAAAAAATTTTGTGAATCAAATACTACTATAAATTATTGTTATGT
>Ga0326511_10002727_pt1 | contig 14270 bp, 11 predicted proteins | sample 0_2496_0518_D_FD_203701 | JGI IMG/M metagenome (GOLD analysis project Ga0326511, IMG submission 203701) | Bovine rumen microbial communities from UC Davis, California, United States - 0_2496_0518 | ecosystem: Host-associated > Mammals > Digestive system > Stomach > Rumen | place: USA... | reverse complement strand
CAGGTCCCATACCTTCTGCACCTTTAACTTTGTACATTGTGATTGGGAATGACATCTGACGAGCAAGACCCTGAAGCATCATTGATGAGAAGCACTGTTTGAAAGGAGCAATACATCCTAAAAGTGGTGGGCGTCCGTAAGGATAGAACTCACTGTTTTCTGCATTGTAACGGAAGTGTGTAATTTCCCAAGGAGGACACATAATGCCGTCATACAATTCATAACCAATAAGTTTAGAATCAAATGAATCCGCAAGGTTTTCATCAAGGTCCATTGTCTTTTTATTTTGAATTATGTCAACCAAAGCTTGAATCTTTTGCTGACGGTTTTTGTTTGCTGCAAGATAACCATTCTTTTGTGCAAGATACTCCGCCATATGAACTGGGTTAAACTCAAGTCTTTCCATAATTGAATTGACTTTGAGTGGTTTAATGTTTTCAACACCATTCATACCAATCTTATGAGACCAGAACGATTCACCATAAAGTTCAAGATCGTGACATACCTGCTGAAGTCTTGCCTGTGTAATACCCCATCTTGCGAACAACTCATAACACTTTGCTGAAAAGTTTGCGTTAGGAGATTCGATTGTTAAGATGCGGTCCTGAACATCAAGCTGTGTTGCTTCTGCAGCACAAAGTTCAACAACACGGTAACCAAAGTTGTCGTTGTAATAAAAGAATGACAATTCATTTAAGCGGCGCTGTCTGTCTTGGATATCATTATATGACAAAGTTGTTTCTGTCATATATGCATCAAAATACTTTTCGAGATTCTCTGTTAATTTTTCAGATTTGAAAACAGAACCTAATGCAGCATTCTTAAAGCGGTATGCATCGTTGTTCAAATCAACACGAACAAACTCCATACCAATTTTTGAAGGCAAGTCCTGTCCGCCAGGTGTTCCTTTCTTTGCTCTAAAACCAAAAACAGATGAAAGTCGATTTATGTAAGAGCTTTTTAAGATACTTGACGCTGGAGCTTTTCCTGACTTATAAATATCATCAGCCATAACTACCTCATATTACTTGTTTAGTAATTAGTTTAATAACACAAAAAGCGGGACAACTGCCCGCTTTTATTATTTTTATTTTATTTTGACTTACGCTCTTTCGTTAGACCAAGAATCTAAATCTGCTTTGTTGTACATTGCAAACTGAGTATCTGTATCCCATTTGTCATCAAGGTTTTCACTACCAAGTGGCTTTCTAATGCCAGTGTAATCATCATTGTCGTAAGCAACTGCGTTATCACCACTGTTTAAGTTGTTAGCATAAGCAGAAGCAATCGTTCTTTTACCAATACTGCCTTCACCATCACCTTTTTGAACTGGGAAGAAAAGTGCTTCTTCACCTTCGTCGTCCTGATATTCTCCATAACGAGTTGGGAAACAATCAGCTAAATGGTCTTCAAGTTCTTCACTTGGTGCTTTATAACCATACTCTTCTCCATAGTCGTAATCCCAGTCTTCCATATCATCTTCACAAACATCATCAAAGCCTTCAGAGTCCCAGTCTTCAAATTCTTCTTCATCTTCAACGCTTTCGTTCAATACTTTTTTATTTGCAGTCTGCTTACATTCTTCAAACAAGCCATAGCAATCTGCATTTGACATTGCAGTATCAAGATCTTTGTAAGGGCCCATTTCGTTGTAAAGTCCGTTAAGAACAGTGTAAAGATAAACTTTTACTCCGCCTTCTTCCTTTACAAAAAGAACATACTTATGGTTACCTGCCATAGAGCGGCGGCCATCAACAACAGCAAGGAGTTTTCCTTTGCCACTTAATACATCTTTTATAGCTTTTGCGTCTTCATCTTTGATGCAGTCCAAAGGCTTGTCACCTTTTGAAATAAAGCGTCTATATGTTTCAAGATTGCTCATTTGACGATCATCGCGATTAAGACCATAAACATCTTCAAAGTTGTTCATTTATATCTCCTGTTTTTAGTTAGTCTGTACTTTTTCAACTTTTATATAGTCTTTATCAACATATATAATATCATTGATGTTCTGAGGTGCAATATCTTGAATCTTAGGCTGAGCATAAACTCTTAAATTGATGTACTGCTTAATCAATGATCTAAGTTTCTCCATATCACTGTCTTTATCAAAGTTTTTAATTGAGCTAAACTCAAAATAAGAAAGTGGAATATAGAAAGTACCTGTCAAAGTTTTTTCATCTTCATTCATATTAAAGTCGATGTCAACGCCGTTTACAAACTTTGTGTTTTGTTTATAGTAGCGGCTGTCAACTTCAACAATAGAATCATCAGTTGAAGATGAATATTCTTTATATGTTCCATTTGACAAAGTTTCATAAGGACGGATTTCTGTAGGCGCCTTACTGAAGTCTTTCAACTGTTTCATATAAGCTGCATCAGTAATTTTATCAATCGTATCAAATTGTGCAACACGGCACTGAAGATTATCAAAGTCAGTACCTGCATTGTCATACATAGTGTAGTCAATTTCATTTGACTGAGTAACATATTCACTTGTTGTACCGTCAAGCAATTTTGTCTTTGCATCGAAAATAGTAGTTTCACCACTTTCGTCAATACGATTATCATATAAGAAGAATGTACGGTTCTTGTCTGTTTTAGTTGAATCATTGATGAATTCCAAATCAACTTTCAACAAATAATCAGCATTTACTGTACAGTCCTTAAAGCCTTGGTTAATCAAGTCACTCATATAAACTTCATCAAAACTGAATGGAATGCTTACAATGTAGTCATTCATATTGCTTACATAAGTTGTGTCGATGTTGTCATTATCAATTTTTGCAACAGCTTCTGTGATAACTGAAACTGTGTCAGTAAACTTAAATGTCTTTGCCAAAGCAATCAACTTTGAAGTATAAATTGGTTCGTTGAAGTCCTGATTAAAAATATCATAATCTTCAGCAATGATTTCTTTAATGCGTTCTGCAATTTCATCTTCAGTATAATCATATGAAGAAGAAGTAATTTTGAAAGATGTTACAAGTTCGATTAAGTTTGGCTGAACAAACTTAATTGTGTCTGAAGGTCCTTTTGTATCATAAATTGATGTTTGCAAAGGATTCAAGAATGTATCATCAACTTCTTCATCAGGGATTTCTTCACCGTTTGAAAGCATTGCTGTAATGTTGATGTTACTTGAGATTGTGTTTAATTCATTTGCAACTTCTTCTCTTACATCTTCACCGATTGTTGTATCAACCTGCTCAGAAGTTATACTTTCATCTGGGAAGATCTTACAATGCAAAAGATTGAGAGGAGAATATTTATCAATAGCATTTAAGTATGCTTTATTTGTTGCAATAGTGTATGACTTCAAATATGAAGTAGGAGCATTAACTTTGTATTCCTCAACATCTTCAATATCACGACCACCACTGATTGCACAAACATTTGTACAAGACAAGAATGTTGCATATGTATCAGTTCTTGGGTCCTTAATTTTATATCCTGTCGGGAGGATCATTGTGTTTACTTGATATTTTGCATTGATGTTTCCTGCTGAGCCGAGTGTTTCAACATACTTAACATAAACAACACCTTCAGGAGGAATTGCTCCACTAAGACCATCACCAAACTTAATTTTAATACCGCTTTCATCTTTTAAGATCGACTTTTCAAAAACATTATCAATAGATGAAGCGCTTGAAAGTTTATCAATTTCTGTGAAGATTACAGGCTCACCATTCTGAGGTTGAACATATACAGAAAAGTAATTACAAGATACTTCATTTGATGCTGCATCAACATCAAGCGTTGGCAAAACAAATGATTGAAAGCGAGAGTTTGCAGTTGTTCGGCCGATAGAAACTGTTTTCTGAATGCCCTGCATTACAGGTATTTTAAGATATTTGATACCTTTCCAACCACCGCGTGACTGGAATGATTCAAGGTCGACATCGTTCATTTCAGAATATTTTTTCTTTAAGGTTTTTGAAGATACAACTTCAGTTGAAAAGAACTCAACACCACTGCCTGTTACAAAGCGAGTTCCTTTTGGAATTGAATAACCTTTATCACAAGTCCAAGGAACAAGTGCGTGTCTTGCAGACTCATCAGCTGTTTCAGCTTTTGTAATATCATCATAATCAGATTCTGCATCAAGATCATAGTAATAAGAACCATAATAAGAAAGACGGTCCTTACCTTCTGCATCAGTGTGTGATACAATTACATAACCGATTGCTGAGTTTGGTAATTGTCTCTTATATGAAAGTAAATCACCTTGAGCTTCCAATGATGAAAAGTCCATTGCAGTTTTCCATTTCTTTTCACGGTAAAGCTGTTCCATATAACGGTCATCTTCAGCTCCAGATTCTGCTATTGCTTTAAGAACATTGCCAACTGTACCTTTTTGTAAAATGAGAGGCCAATTTGAATCTTTTCTAAGGCCTGTCAACATTCTTGCTAATTTGCTTTCTGTATCAAATCTCTTCATATCAAAAACCTTAAATAATTAGTCGGTTTATTATATGTGTATGTATAAATCATAAAAGGCCTACCCGAAGGTAAGCCTTTTTATATGTTAACCCTTACGGGTTAATCTGTCGGATTAGTCACCTGTTCCAACATCAGCTGCAGGAGCAGCAACCTGTGTTGTTGCTTTAGCTTTTGGGTTTGAGTATTTCAACATACCACCTACAACTTTTGCAGTTGTATCTTTCAAGCCCTTGATGCGGATGAGAGCGAGGTAACGGCGGTTCATAACTGCCCAGTCACCGTATGTAGCAAGACCAGCCTCTTTGTAGAAGTTCTTGCGCTGGATGATACCAGTGTTGAAGAATGGAACCAAAGTACCGAATGCAATAGCTACATCGCCTTCATTTTCGTCGTCCTTCCATACACACATAATCTCGTTTGTTGGGATGATGCTTGATGGAGCCTTGAATGTTGGGATACCACCGAATTCACCGATCTGGTAGATACCTTTTGCTGACTGGCGGCCTTTCTCTGAGAATGTACCTTTAACCAACTTGAGGTAAGAACCTGCAGAGAAACCTGCAACCATTCTTGAAACGCCACCACGGTTGATGTCGTTTACCATAATATCTGTTACTGTGTCAACAGCAGATGGGAATGTCTGTGCTGTGTGGAAGTAACCTTCGATGTTTTCACCGTTGCCGTAAGCTGCATCGAACTCAACAACATAGTCCTTGTTTGAACGAGCTACACCGTAAGCGAGCTTGAATGAACGAAGGTCAAGGTTGATACGAATTGCATCACCAGCGTAAGTTACCAACATATCCTGAGCAGAAAGACCGAATGAAGCATCGAGTGTGATTTCTGCCAACTGAGACCAAGTAACACCGATTGTTGTTGGGCGTGGCTCAAACTTGTAGTCGCTCATTACGAGTTCGATCTCACCAAGGTTGTCACCAAGGAAGTCGTCTTCGAGGTCGAAGCGTGCGAATACTTTTACATCTTCGCTGTCAACACCTTTTACAGTGATAACGATTGAACCGTCGTCTTTCTTTGAAACATCAATATCAGCGTTTGGATATTCAGCTGTGTTGATGAAGAAGTTACCAGTTCTCTTGTTCTCTTCAGCGATAGGATGAGTTTCATCACCATCGTAAACTTTCATATAACCCTTAAGGAGTTTTGCAGCGTAAACTGCTGGGTTACCATTTTCATCTGCTACTGCAGGGATTGTGAACACGCCGTTTTTACCAGGAATATTGATAAGTTCCTGTGTGAAGCGGTCTTCTGTGTTCTCGTAAAGAGCACGCTGGAAGTCGTCTTCGTTGATGTCGTTGTATGTGTCTTTGTACTGTGAAGCATCACCATAAGCACCATCAGTGTTTGAAGTATGCTTGTCGTGCAAGTCACCATCGTGTACTGTCTTTGAATAAACAGGTTTGATGTACTTAATAGAATCCTTTGCAGATTCCATAGCGAACTCAGTAAATACCTTGTTGCGGCAAGTGTTAGGCATTGCGAGGCGAACAAGTCTCAACATATTTTCAGGAGTGAAACCCTGGAATGAAGTTGACAACTGAGCTTCAGTCATCTTTGACATTGAAGCAGCCTGAGTCTGAAGGTTGATAGCTGTGTTGCGAGCTACTGCTTCAGGAAGCTGTGTCAAACCAGCACCGATTTTTGGAATACGAGACCAAGATTCAACGAACTTAGCTCCACGGAATTCTCTTTCTGTTCTTGCGAGGTGTTTGCGTGTTGCCTCGCGAAGTGCAGCACCTTCTTTCTGTGCTGTCATTGCGTTTGTTAAAGCCATAATAAATCACCTTATTTATGTTAAAATTTTATAAAATGATTTCGTTGCTGAATTGATAGTTAGACATTTATTTTTCTACTCTTGAGGTATTTATTGTCCTCTTATCTGCATTTATTAAGCAAAACCAAATCAATTATATTAGTTAGTTAGTATTCCCAAAAATAAAAAGTTTATGATTTTTTCACGGGCTCAATGACATTTTCTTCAGGAAGTGAATCATCATCAAACTCGATTGGGACAATAAAAATCTTGTCGTTACCTGTAAGGAAAGGAGCTTTGATAAGATCTTTTATATCACAAACAACCTCTCCATTGTTTATTACTTTTGAATATGAAAACACATCAAAACTTGGATCTACAATAACTTCAGTATGTTCACAAATTGGAATAAAGAATTGTGACTTGCCTGTAAATCCATTATTAAAGATGTATGCATTCGTATCAAAAAAGTTTACCCATTCTTGTAAAGTCTTCATTACATATCCTCATATTTTGCAGTATAATCAATATCTTCTTCAGTGCCTTCCCAAAGAACGACGTGATCCTTACGGAGACAACTTGAAGAAATAAATGATACACCATCGCCATCTGCTCCATAACCTTGGAAAGATAAATTATTGTTTTTCCAAACATTGTATAAGTCAGGCGGACATCTGAAACGAAACGCTTCTTTTGTTTGAACAAATGTGTTCCACTGTCCAAAGTTACCACCATTGACAAATGCTGAGCCTTCTTCAAAGAAAACATTTACTATGTTTGAATACGCAAATGGATATCCACCAAAGTCATTTACTGATTTTGGTAAAAAGACAGTCTTCACACGCGCACCAGAAAACAATACATTGTTATCCCAAGACCAAATAGAATTACTTGCACCAATATGTTGCATCTCAGGATTGAAAACAACCTTTCTTAAGAATGAGCAGTTTTTGAAAGTGTTACCGCCAGTTGAAGTAACATTGTGAGGATAATAAAATTCACGCAATGATACACAGTTTGTAAATGCTGAATAAAGTCCGCCTTGTGGTGTCGAAGATAAATCAGCACCGTCAGAAGACCAATCAGTAAAACCAGATTCCATCGTACACTTACTTAAGTCAACAATAACTTGCTTTGTAGGATCCTTAAGTGTCTTCGCAATATTAAGAATAGCTTCTTTTGTAATTTCACCAGAAAGTCGAATGATATGAGGCGAGCCATCTTCACCTGTGTCAGGCAACTTTTTAATTATGTTACAAATGGCAGTGCCATCTGAAACGCCATCATCATAGTCGATTTCAACATACAAGATTCTAACTGGGCCTATCTCATTCATAATGTAAACTTCACCCAAACTAGAATTATAATCATAGACGCATTCTTTAATAGTTGTCGTATCTGAATTGTTAACTGATACAGATGAACTCCATTTTTCATCAGATATATCTAATGTCTCACTTATTCTAATGTTTGTGTTGTTGCCATCAATCGAAGTAAAGCCTACTTTTACAAAAGCTTTTCCCAAAACTGTTAAAGTCATTGCAGGGTCAGTTTGTCCACCCGCTTCAGCAAAGTCGATGTAACCGTTATTACCAGCAGAGGCATTTTCAAACCAAGATGTATCTTTTGATGATGATATCTTCAAACCATTTGTAAGTGAATAATTTTTATTATCACCATTCTGATTCCAATTTGAATCACGAACTGTTTCAGTTACAGTTGTGTAGCCTTCATAAACAGAATAGTATCTAAATCCGCCTGACTGATAAAAATAGTATTCACCAGCAGGAAGATCACGAAACATAACCCACTGCGCTGTATAAGCTGGGATTGATACATAATCAGCTGCTTCTGTGCCTACAAATCTGTCTGCTTTTATGTTGAATAATCTAAAGTTTCTTGTAGAGTTTGTGCTGTTGTAAATATAAAAACCTACTTCACCTTTATAGTTTCCTGGGATTGAAACATAACCAGCAACGCCGCTGCTTCCTGATTGAAGATATGAGCCTCGTGTATCACTGCCAAAAGAAATTCCGTGTGTAACATTCCAAGAATTGCCATTGTATGTGTAATCAATTTTGTCATACCAATGCAAGCCATAATATCTTTCATTATGTGCATAACCTGTACCGAAAGGTGTTGTGCCTACGCCTTTGAAGTCAGTTCTTCTTGTAAGATTTTGTTGTGATAAGTAATACTGAGCTGATGATGACTCCTCAGTTCTTACATAAGGCGCAGTTAAAAACTCCCAAGAGATATCATCATAAGATAAAAACTCAAAATCAACTACTTGCGTCCCTGTGTCAGAATCGTCATCTAACTCGATGACTTCTGACAAATCTCCATCATTATAGGTCGTGCATGACGGAGCTGAAATGCCGCCAGGGATTTTTGACCAACCTGAGAAATAGATGTTCGCAGGTGCAGCTGACTTAAACTTAATACCGTAGTAATAGTTTCCATTATACTTTGCCAATACGAGGCGGGCTTTCTTTTCAAATGTTGTTGCTCCTTTAAGGAGTCGTGAACCTGTTGATGTTAATGATATTTGATAATGTCCGAAAACGTTTTGTCCAACTTCAAGGATTTCTCCACCAATAACACCAATATCTGTTTCTGAGTCAATGTCCTGTGTACACAATAAAATTACTGTTCGTTCAGGTGTTGTTTCTGCAATTTTGTACTGTGACTTCCAATCAATGCCTTTGTGGTCAGCTTGTGTGGTAACAGTATCAATGACAATGTCTTCTTTTAATTTTGTTTCATAATTTTCGTTCTTGGTAATATTTACTTCATCAACCAAGCCTGAAACGATCTGACGATATTTGTTGCCTTCTTCATCTTCAAGAACAATACCTAATGTCTTGTTGTTACGATTATAAAGCAACTCACGAGATAAGAGTGCGTTGATTGCTTCGTTTTCACGCACTTGTGTAGTTGTTGCAATTCTTATAGGATTGCGATGCTTTTTGTCTCCCATATAAACTCCATAAATTGCTAGGTGACAAACCTAGCTTCCATATTGATTTAGTACTACTAATTCTATATGAGAAACTGGCAAGCTCGTCTTGCAATGAAGCAGGACCGAATTAAAAGAAAGATTATCGACTTACAGATTGAACACGAAGGCGTGCCAACTGACTGCATAAGAATACGATTAAAGAAAGATGATGAAGGCGATATTGAAACAAGAACAATAGAAATGGCTGATGTTATTCCTGTAGTATTCCCGCCACTTACTGATGTTCCTTATCGTCGTTTGGGACCCACTCTTGATGGCGGATGGGAAATCACATCATTACCTGATGCAGCAAGCGAGGATGCAAAAAAGTTTTATGAAATTATTGTACCACATAATGCTTATTTACGCCCAGATGATTTAATCATTCGTGTTATGCTTGATGATGATGCTCCTGACCATCCAATTATTTTAGCTTTGCAGGTTCTTGAAAGTACTGGTGACTTTGGCGGATCTATGTTGATTAAGTCAAAGTATAAAACTAATTTGTATAACGAAGATTTGAGTCCAAAAACATTAGCAATTATTGCAGCAATGGCTGAAAGAAGACTCAAGTTAGGTTACTAAATATTTATTAGGAGATATAAAATGGCAGACGAAAACAACGCTCTTACTGCTCTTATTGAAGCTGGCGCTGATGCTCAAGCAAATATGTATGATGTTGAACTCGAGTTTGCAGATTGGAATGCAACAGTCCGCGCTGAAGGATTCGAGATTCCTGCTGTAGAGGCACCAACATATACAAACAAGTATCACGGAGTTGGATATGACCGCGTAAAGACAGAGCAAAACTTCGAAAGAAAATTCTCAATGACATTCCGTATGGATGCAAAATATGGACTTTATCAGGCGTTTACTTCATTGCTTGCTTGGCACGTTGACCCAAACACTGGCGGTGTTGCAAATGCAAACATTGATAAAGTAGGTACTGTTACTGTAAGAACTATCAACTCAGCTGTTGTTGCTGCTGGTGATTCTGACGGACAGGCTTATTCTGTTAAAGGTGTTGAATCTTATGATAACAGCGCTAAGACAGGTATTAAGAAAGACAACGGAATGGAATGGAAGTTCAAAGGTTGCTTCGTTACAAAAGTTGATATGCCTAAGTTCAAAACTGACGGTGCTGACCTTGTAACATTTGCTGTTGACTTCCACTTTGGTGATGTTGAATACCCTGGCTTCAAAGTAAATCAGTAATTCAATTAAAAGTAAAAATATAAAGGCGAGCTCGAGCTCGCCTTTTTTAGACTAATTTTCTATGGAAGACTATTCAAAAGTATTGTCACTTGCAGAAGCTCAACCTGAACTTACAATTTATGAAGATGTTCAGGAAATTAAAACAGATGTAAAAGATGTCTCATACAAAGCAAAGGACGCAAATGTTGTACCTACTGAGGAAGCTTCATATACTTTTGACTATTCAGCCGAAAATAAAGACAAGTCTTCAACTGATTATGAAAAGAAATCAATAAATGATACATTTACTGAAAAGAAAGAAGTTGAATATAAAGTAAAAAAGATTAAAGTTGAAAAAGACAAGGATAATTATTCAAAAGTAAAAAAGATTGAAACAACAAAACCGACAGATTTCAAAGAGGAAGAAACTCGCTTTGACCGTCTTATTTCAAAAGCTGTTAAAAAGTATAACGACTTAAAAGATGATGTAAGTCCTATTGAAGTTTTGCAATCTTCTGAACCTGACTTTATGGCAAATATGTATAACATCTATTTGCTTGAAGTCCCTGCAACATATCGTGATTATCCTGAACAAGCTTATAAGACGGGTACTGCTTTAGGTACTTATATTGGTCCTGAAACTGACACAGGTCGTAATTACTTAGGTACAAATACAAATGACTTGTTCAGTATTATTGGTATGCGCACTGAAGGAATTGAAATACCAAATAAGTCATTAAATACAACTGACATTAAAGTTGCAGGACAACTTGTAAAGAAAATAGTTGGAAATGTAAACACTCCAAACAAAGCATCATTTACAATCGAACTTGACCAAAGTATGTTTATCCTTGATGCTTTTCACCGTTTGAACGGAGACTGGTGGGCAAGAGAATATGAAGCGTATAGTGCAATCGATGCAGGCTTATTAAAAGGAAACGCTTCAGAAGCAAATCATATCACAGGAAAACAATTCTTGCTCAACTATGGTACTTTACCGTTTCATTCAAGCGCTGATAAAAGAGGTGGTAAGAAAAGCATTATCGACATTATTGTTGAATATGATGCAGCTTATCAAATTATGTCAAGATATAATGATAAGATTGGCTCAAACGATGCAAGTGATCTTGGAGAATCATTACCTAAAGTCAAAGATGACAGATTCTTGTCAAAAACAGGTCGTGTTCAAAGATACATACTTCACGATTGTCGTTTCTTAGGCCGTTCATCTGCTTTGACATTCCAAAACAGCTCAGCTGACCCTATGAAAGCAACTTTCCCATTTACTTTCCGCCGCGTACTTAAGGTTACAGACCAAGGAATTATTTACTAATTACTTATGGCAGATATTCAAGCAGGACTCACAGGAGAAGAATTTTTAGCCTATCAGCAAAAGGCATTAGATTACTTATATGATATGCCTTTGGGAAATGATTCCCTTTTTATTGCAAAACCTGATATTGGCGGAAAGGCGTTACCTCCTTATAGAGTAAAGAAAATAACATTTAATACTCCTCAAATCAAAATGCAATTTGATGAAAAGATTCGTCATTCAATGATTGAAGGAATTGAATACTCTGACACTGTTACAATCGAATGGTACGAAGATGCTTTTAACTCTGTTCAGAAGATGCATTTAAGTTTAATTGACAGTATAGTTGATTTGAACTATGGACTTTTCAGAGTTGGTGGCGGAGCAAGAATGAATCTCGACTTGTGGCACTTTGCTTATGTTGAAGGAAATAAAGATGTAAGTTCTCCTTTTGACTCAGTTGCAATACCGCAGTGTACTGAATACTATTCAATTAAAGGAATGATTCCTGAAGGAATTGGAGAAGTATCATATGACAATGAAGCAGGCGGAAGCGTTAAAACAGTTTCAGTAACATATCATTGTGATGATATTCATTTTGTTAATCAAGGTTCTGCTGACTCCAATTGGATTACTGATGATGTCCCTGGCTTGCTTGGTAAAAATGGTACAACAAACAATCCTATGCATTTGATATAAGAGGTAATTTATGGCTAATTCAATTATTGCACGAAACATAAAACAACTTGAGAAATCTCTCCAAAAGAATATTGATTATCTTGACCTCGACTATCGTGGTGTTGACCCTGATGTAGGAGATATAGAAATAACGAAAGGTTCTGTAGTTCTCAATGCCTACAAGATGTGGTTGCAATCGAGATCAACTTCATATATCCGTGAAGCAGGTTACGGCGGATTCTTTACAGAAACAATTCACCAATACGAGTTTACTCCTGAAAGTGAACCTATAATCGAAAACGACTTGCGTGCAGCAACTCAGGAAGAATGGCCTGATATTGAACTTATGGAAGTTGAAGTCAAATGTATGTCTCCTAAAAAGTATTGGAAAGTCCGTGTTGCTGTTCGTGATAAAATTACAGGTCTTTTGGCTTACGATATGTTCTTGACTGATAATTCAATTATTACTCCAGTTTCTTAAAAATTTTTCATAAATTTTTGAACTTCTGTTAATTGTCTTTTATATTATTTCTGTAAAACAAAACAATTAAACGGAGGACAATCCTATGATTATGAATACTCAGCTCTCCAATGTTGATACAAACATCGAAGACGAAGAAGTAATGGGTATGGAAATGAACGCCCAGTTGTACAGCGTTCTCTCTGACAAAATGTACACAAATCCTATTCAGTCAATTATCCGCGAAATCCTTTCAAATGCAATCGATGCAAATACCGCTGCAGGTGTTCAGAAGCCTGTTCAGGTACACTTTGCAAACTCGGTTGAACCTGTCTTTTACATCAAGGACTTTGGTATCGGAATGACTGAGGAAGAAATCATCAAGGTATTCGGTACCTACGGTGCTTCAAACAAACGCAACGACAATTCACAGATCGGTGGTTTGGGACTTGGTGCAAAGACTCCTTTCGCCTACAAGGAAAACGGAAGAATGTTCACAGTTGAAAGTTGCAAAAACGGCGTTAAGTCAACTGTTGTATTTTACAAAAATGCAAAGGACCTTCCTTGCAAAAAGCGTCTTGGTACTGAACCTTGTGACAGCGATACAGGTACAAAGGTTTCCTTCTCGGTTGCCGAGAAAGACTTCTCATCTTTCATTCGTGAAAGCATTCCTGTTTTCCTGTTTGCAATGCAGATGCCTGAAATCCTTGGTGGAGTTGAAAAATGGCTTTCTGCTGCAGGATTCAATTCTCTCGATGATGCAATCGTTGTTCGTGAATACCTGAAGAATACTCTCGATATTCCTGAACTTTCATACTACGCTGACAAGAAAGATTATGAGGAAGCAGGAGTTCCTTACGAGTTCAAGGCTTTCAATCGAAATGTTTCATCTCAGTTCTCAAACAATATGGTTGCAGAAATGGGTGGAGTTCCTTACGACATCGACTTGGCTCAGGTTTTCCCTGACGACAGCAAAACTCGCGATTATGTTCGCCGCAACCGTTTCAAGGTACTTCACTTCCCAATCGGTTCTCTTGACTTCCAGAGTTCTCGCGAGAAGTTGAACTACACTGAAAACACAGTAAATCTTCTTCAGAGAGAACTTATCAACCTTACGCTCAATTCTTACCGCGAAAAGGTTTCTGCTTAAAAGTTTGAAAAAATGTCGAGAAGTTTTGAACTTCTCGACAACATCTTTTATATTATTTTTGTAAATTGTTCAAACGGAGGACACTATGATAAACTACGAAAGACAGTGGAAGGACCTTCACGGTAATGAGGTCGAGACTGTTATGTATATCGCTGACAAGTATGCATCTGTTCTTAATGAAGACAATGCTGGTATCGGCGCTGATTTGAAAGCTCGTCAGACAGCTTTTGACAATGAACTCAAGAAAATTGCAGACAAGGA
>Ga0326511_10002726_pt1 | contig 14272 bp, 18 predicted proteins | sample 0_2496_0518_D_FD_203701 | JGI IMG/M metagenome (GOLD analysis project Ga0326511, IMG submission 203701) | Bovine rumen microbial communities from UC Davis, California, United States - 0_2496_0518 | ecosystem: Host-associated > Mammals > Digestive system > Stomach > Rumen | place: USA... | reverse complement strand
CCAGGGCATTCATCATCTCAACGGTAGTAGCGCGGCCGCCATGTGCCTGCAGGTACTCAAGTGCTTCAAAAGTCTTCTCAGTAAGTTTTGCCATTTTGTTTAATCTCCTTGTTTTTAAAACTTAAAATTTATTTAAAAGGTTCTCTCAACCTTTCTATATATATTATACTATAAATTTTTAAAAATATCAAATTTTAATCTTTTAAATTTCATCTAAAATAGAGAAACCTAAATTTTGGCTGTCTTTAAGAAACGTTTGGACAGTTTCTAAAGAGTATTGTTTTAAATCTTTACCCCAAAGATTAAGTCCATTAAGAATATTATCTGTTACGGTGATAATATCACAATTGCAGCGCTCTGCTTGAACTATATTAAAGATCTCACGCGAGGACGCCCACAGAAGTTCTACTCCTGGGTAAGAGTGACACACAGCCGCGCATGCTGCCATAATCGGCTCTGGATCAACACCAGTGTTGGCAATACGCCCAGCAAAAATAGAAATATAATTGTGCGTGTCTTCCGAAAATGCACGAATTACATGCATCACTTGCGCGAATGTAAAGACTGCGGTAACATTTAAATTAATTCCTTTTCGAGAGAGCCGCATGATTGTTGGAACACTACTTTCACCTTTAGAATTGGTGATTGGGATTTTTACCATAATATTCTCACTAATCTCTGCGAGTGCCTCTGCTTCCTTTTCCATTGTGCCAAAGTCATCTGAAAAGACTTCAAAAGAAAGTGGCAAATTTGGAATTGCTTGAACGGCTTCTTTAACGAAAGAAAGATAATTGGTAACGCCGGCCTTTTTCATTAAACTGGGGTTTGTGGTAAACCCTGCAACAAGACCTTGATTATATATTTCTTTCATTCTGTTAATGTCCGCGCCGTCTGCAAAAATTTTTATACTCATTCTTCCTCCTTTAAAGCATTAACAATTAAATGCCATACTACTCCTTGCCACCCTTCCGCATGAGGGGTGATTAAATGTGTGTTAACTACCGGTATAAGGATACAGGCATCTGACATAACCTTTGTGTATCCTCCATTGCGAGAGACAATGCCAATGATTGATGCGTTTTTGTAATAGGCATAATCCAATGCTTTAACTATATTTGCGGATGTTACTAAACTACCGCCGCCTACGGATAGAACCATAATGGTATCTTTTTCAGATAGATTGCTAGTCTTTAACCACTCTACAAAGGTTGTATCCCAACCCTCATCATTTGTACGCGCGGTTAATTCTGAGACATTATCTGTTGGTGCATATGCTTCTATCTTTGCGATCTTACGAAAGTCATTCACTGCATGAGAAGCATTAGCCGCGCTGCCACCAACTCCGAGGATAAACAAGCGGCCGCCTTCTAGTTTGGTCTACTTTAAAATTTCAATGGTTTTTACAATCTCTTCTTGAGAGATAATAAAAGCTATGTCCTGGGTTTCTTGTAGGTACATATCAACAAAATCGGAATAATTCATTGTAGCAACTCCTCTACAAATTCATTTAAATCTGCACAAATTAAATCTGCTTGATGATAATTTTCTTTTCGATCATTAATAAATGCTGTATGTAAATGCGCGGCCAGACCACAAGCTATATCTGTATAAAAATCCCCAACCATCCATGAACTCTCTATATCTATACTATATTTATTTAATAAATTATTTATCATACCAGGTTTTGGTTTCCGACAGGTGCAAGTTTGAATAAGATACTTTTCTTTCGTTTCGGGGAAACTTGTCGCATAATGTGGGCAAAGTTCATAATCTGTAATCTGCACGCCAAGTAGACTCAACTCTTGAATTATATAGTTATTTACTTTACAAAGTTGTAAATAGTTAGTTTTTCCCTTCGCCGCAGCGGGTTGATTGGTTGCAATAAATAAAAGGTAGCCTTGCTCTTGTAATTTTATTAACCCCTCAACCGCACCAGGTTTAAATTCCACTTCACTTTCCTCAAATGGAGAATCAAATTGTTTATTCTTTTCGTCCCATATTGGCTCATTAATAACTCCATCTCTATCTAAAAAGATTGCTTTATGAGGAGTATACCATCTCCATTCAGCATATTGTCTAAACTCATCTAGCGCGGCAGGTGTACCAATTTCATAAAAGCGATGATTTACGATATGATTACCAAGCCTTTTACTATTAATAAGTAACTTATGAACGTCCGACAAGTCAAAAGCATCAATTAAGAATAAAGTAATTATTTCTTTTCTAAAAATACTAATACCATAATCAATATATTCATAAAATAGGCTTGGGTTCAATTTTGAATATTCAAGGATTTCGCCTTCAAAGTATTCAATATTACTAATATCAAACTGATTACGATTTTTCATTATGGTCATTAAACCATACTTGCCACGCTCACGCTCATGTTTATACTTTACAAGTAGTTCAAGATAATTTATATCCATAAAAGAGTCGCCATATATGACCATAAAGTCATCCTCAAGAAGGGGTAAAGCTTTCTTTATGGCGCCGCCAGTACCAAGCGGCCGCGCGCCATCATATGAATAGGTAATATCTACACCAAGCCAGCCGCCGTCACCAAAATAGGATACAATATCCTCTGCACCATGACCGACACAAAAAACAAACTTATGAAAACCCCATTGGTGCATTAAATCTAATTGATAGCGAAAGAACGGCAAGCCGCCTACATCAACCATTGATTTGGGTGTATCAATACCCAGGCGCGTGCCCATACCACCCATTAAAACAACCACTTGCATATCTTGGCACAACTATTCATTCATCTTACCATCACCTATGTTCCTTCTTTAACAAATCTAAATCTTACTTCTTGCAAGCCAATTTTACTCATCGCTTCACGAAGGCGCGGTTTGTCCTGACATACAAATAGAAGAAAACCGCCTCCACCTGCGCCGATGAGCTTGCCGCCGAGCGCGCCATGCATCAATCCATACTCATACCACTCATCAATTTGTGGGTTGGACATATCATTTGAACGGCTTCGTTTAGCTTGCCAATGAATGTGCATTAAATCAGCATAGTGTTTAATATCTCCATTTATTAATGCGACGGCGCTATCATAAGCCAATTCTTTGACAAAATGTAAATTTTGAATCATGTTATTATCTTTTTCTTTACTCTTCTTATCCTGCGACTCAAGAATAGCAGAAGCAGAGTGTGAATATCCAGTAAAGAACATAGCAAGACTATCTTCTAAATCATAAAACTTGCTTTGTGAAATCTGTAATGGCGCGACTTCTACAAATCCATTTTTATGAAAAGTCATGCATTGAACGCCGCCATATGCAGAGATATATTGATCTTGTTTGCCAATATGTTCGCCAAGCTTTTCAATTTCAATTGTGCAAGCTTCTTCTGCAAGGTTACGCGTGGTGATAATATCCCCTTTGTAAGTATGCAAAGCCTTAAGTAAAGCGGTTGTAAAACTGCCAGATGAGCCAAGACCTGTACCAGCCGGAATGTCAGCGATAGAGTTAATATCAATCCATGGGTTTTTAATATCCACCATTTTTAATGCTTCTTTAAAGATTGGGTGCTGAATTAGCTCTATATCCTTTACATGCTCTATTTTTGAATACTTTAGCCATAGCTCTTTAACAAAGTTATCATTGATAGTTATGTATACGTATTTATCTATTGCGGCGGAAATTAAAAAGCCTTCATAATCTGTATAGTAAGAAGCAAGATCTGTCCCTCCGCCGCCAAGGGTGATCCGTAATGGGCTTTTTGTTATAATCATTCGATACCGTGCCTCATGTTGTACATCAAGCTACCTGGTCGCTCATAGTTATAAAAGTAGCTTGGAATGTTAAGTTTCATTATTTCTGTGCCTTTTATTTTGGCAAATACATCTTTCATAAATTCATTATCTTCATAATGTTTTTCTGTGTTAAATGACAAATCATTTAAAAAACTCTTTTTAAAAATGTACTGCCATACCATAGAATAATGTTGCATTTTAAAATAATTACTGACAAATTCAATTTGAAGTAAGTCAAAATCACCTTTTAATAAGTAGCCTAAAGACTGACGAATAACATCGGGGTTAATGATCCAGTCGTCTGCATCAATAAACCAGATATATTCACCCTTCGCCGCGGCGAGACCGACATTACGCGCAATGCCAACAGTGCCACCGCGACTCGTCTCAAAGGAATAAACCATATCACTCATATATTCATCAATGATTTCTTTGGTATTATCTGTATTGGTGTCTTCAATTACAAAGATAATTTCATAAGAAATATTTTGAAGGTCTAGCATATGAAAACTTAATAAAAGGTTTTTGATGTATGGAGCAACATTATAACAAGGGACTATTATTGATATGTCTTTCATACTAATGATACTCCTATTACATGGTTGTCTGTTAGTTTAATGAGTTTTACACCCAGCGTGCCGCGCGAGATAGTTGGGATATCTGTGTGTTTAACTCTAATTTGTGTGGTACTTGAATTAACAAGTATATCTGTTTCATCATTGACAGTAATGAAATCACAAAGAGCGTCTGACTTTTGAATTTTTACACCTTTAGTATTTGTGCCAGTAATATTAAATTCTTTGATAGAAGTTTTCTTTCCATATCCATCTGATGTAATACTGAATATGTACTCTGCGGCCGGCCCTATCGCCCGCGCGCTCACAACGTAATCTCCTATGTTTAATTTCATGCCAATGATGCCACGCGTAAGGCGGCCAAGAGGTTTGATAGGAGTTGATTGTATCATTATAAATTGACCATCGCGCGAAAGGATGCCAATACGCTCATCTTCTATAAAGAGAATAGAAACAATTTCGTCTCCATCGTCTAACTTTAATGCTTGCGCGCCAGCGTTACGTTTTAAATTATACTCACTTAACTTACTCTTTTTAATAATACCATTCTTTGTAATAAACACAATATGCTTATTCAAATTCTTGGTATTTAACAACGCGGCCGCGGTCACATCGCCGCCGATACCGAAGTTGGAAAGATACTGCTTCTCTCCTATTAAGAACATGCCCAAACTCATATGGTAATACATTCCTTTCTTTGTAAAGAAAAGAATTGTATCCGTGTTCTCTCCAACGAGATTGTCTACAATAAACTCATCTTTCTCAAGCTTAAACTTGGTTCCAACACCATTACGGCGCTGCGAATAGAGAGTGGAGGTTTCGGTTACAAATACTGCTCCTTTATTTGTGAAAGAAAGAGATAGCTGTTTCTTTTCCACAACTTCATCCTCATCTTTCTCTACATTCATTACTTTCGTGCGACGGGCATCACCAAATTTTTGAGCGGTTTCGCGCCAGCCCTTAATCAATTCATTATTAAACAACTGTTCGTCATTTAATATTGCTTTGATTCCTTCGGCTTCTTTAATCAACTTCTCACGCTCATCTTCTAACTTTTTTACTTCCAAATTAGCAAGACGCGAGAGCTTCATTTCTAAAACCGCTTTAGCCTGCTCTTCATCAAGAAGGAAGGTTTCTCGCAGTTTTTTAGAGGCGGCCGCTGTGTTCGTAGCAGACTTGATGATATGAACAACTTCATCAATATTTGCAATACAGATAAGCAAACCATCAAGGATATGAATACGCTTTTCAATCTTTGCCAAATCATATTCAAACCCACGACGATAAACCACTTTCTCATGTGTGATATGCGCCTGTAGAGCCTCTTTCCAACCGAACACACGCGGGAAGCGTCCATCTTCGAGCATGGTCATATTAATACCAAAGTGAGATTGTAGAGAAGTGTTTTTATAGAGATACTTTAATACTCTGTCGGGATTTGCTTTCTTTGTAAGATAAATCTTAATCAGCGGTTGCTTGCCCGTTAAGTCATTAAAGCGTTCAACGCCAGGGTTGTTCAACTCGTCCATTAAGATCGCTTCAAGTTCATCGCAAATTGTATTCGTATAAACTGCGTATGGAATCTCTGTTACAATAAAGCATTTTTCTTTATTGTCCCATTCCACAACCGAGCGTAATTTGCAAGAAGAACCTTGCCCATCTTTTAATGCTTTCTTAACCTCTCCTTCATTGAGAAGTAGCGCGCCCGTCGCAAAATCAGGAGCGCAGTAGATTTCATCGAATTCAATGTCTGGATTAAGCAATAATTTTTCAAGTGCTTTGTTCACATCCTTAATATTGAACTGAGGTATTGATGAAGCGGCTCCAATTCCAATACCCATCGTTCCGTTGACCAAGTTAAAAAAGCCTTTTGTTGGTAAGACTGCTGGATACTGTTTGGTGTCATCGTAATTGTCACGCCATTCGGAGATTGTATCTTTATCTATGTCTCTGAAAAGGTAATTAGACAATTCGGAGAGTCTTGTTTCTGTATATCGGGGCGCGGCCCATGTTCCGGAACCATGTAATGTACCTCCATTACCTTTAACCTCTGTAAGAGGATAACGCATGGCAAATGGCTGTGATGCACGCATCATAATACCTTCAGCGCTCGAGTCGCCATGAATGTAGAAGTCTGCCAAAGCCATACCAATAGGGTTTGGTGTCTTTTGGAAAGGCTTATCATGTGTAAATTTATGTAATTTCATTGAATAGAAGATTTGGCGCGCGGAAGGCTTAAGACAATCGCGCACATCGACGAGCGCGCGGCTTTGTAGTACAGCTCCAGCATACTGGCTGAATGATTCTTCTATTACTTGTTTCATATCAATATTCATTGTACGTCGTTATCCTCTTCATCTTCTATTACTTCATCTTCAGCTGGTATAATATCAACCGTTTCGGTGACAATAAACAGTAGTGGAATTAAACTTAACCACCATCTGTCTAAAAAATATGCAAATGCTACAAACAATGCTACTATAGCAAAATTGTAGGCTAAAACTTTTCCACTACTCATTCTTTAACCTCGGTTAACTAATATTAATTATCTTTAAAGCATCATTAATAATAATATCCCCATCAAATCCTTGATATCCTTCTTCTGTAACGATTGTATAATTATCATATGTTGATGGTAAATTATCTAATAAATTTTTAAGTTCTTTAATAGTCATTCCTTAACCTCGCTAAAATCCATATGATTAAATATAAAGTCTTTGCGCGGTTCTACATCAACACCCATCAATTGATTTAAAGTGATTAACGCATTAGGCGTTGCTTGCATTACATCCATGCGTTGGAATTCGTCCGTAAACATGGAGCGTCGCGCCTGTTCGGGTTCAAGAGAACCAAGACCTTTGTTACGCTGTACTTCACCTTTAACTTTACCTCTTACTTTATTAAACTCTTCATCAGTAAAGTAATAGGACTCTTGTGAACCATTAGTTACAATATACAGCGGCGAACGGAGCCAACATAATCTTCCTTCTTTAATAAATTCTGGTGCCAGGTATTGCAAGGCCGCCATAATCAGAAGACCAATATGCGCTCCATCGCTATCAGCATCAGTGCATATTGCCAAGCGTCCGTAACGCAGTTTAGAAGCGTTATACTTGCCTGGTACAATGTTCATCGCGCTGAGTAGTAATTTTATTTCCTCATTTTGAAAGATCTTTTCGTCAGAGTGAGTTAAACAGTTGAGAATTTTCCCACGAATTGCCATGATGCCATACTTCGTATAATCGCGGCCTTGCGCCAGTCCGCCAAGCGCGCTGTCGCCCTCTGCAATGAGTAATGTAGCGTTAGGCCCTAAAAATTCAGCATCTTTTAATTTATCAGATGCAAAAACCTTTTTCTTTTGATTGCGTTCAATGTCTTTGGTAGCTTCTAACACTTGGCGGCGCGCCTTTTCTGCGGCAGCTTCTGCCTTCGCAATCTTTTTGAGCATTTCAACAATACTATCAAACTCATCCTTATACTTTAAATTCATCATCTTTAAAGCGTTGGAAAAGCATGATGAAGCCATAGTGCGCAGATTAGCATTGTTAATCTTCGACTTCGTCTGGTTAGCAAAAGAAGGGTTCGCCACGGTGCAGTTGATAACATAGAATAAACCATTACGGATGCTGTCGCCATCAAAGTTTTGCCCTGACAGCGAGTTAAATGTACGTGTAATTGCTGTCTTGGCACCAGTAACTGGGGATCCAAGCTCTGGACAACGTAGGCCATTAACGAAGACATACGGCGTCTCATGTCCCGTGCCCCATTGGAACGCTATTTCAAGTTTATCACCCGTCCCATCTGTAATAGAGTCGTAGATAATATGTTTGTGCAAAGGTTTAGAAACATTGTCTTTTACAAAATCGACGATACCATTTTTAGCACAGAAGGTTTTACTTTCTTTCGTACTATAATTACTAACAACAAAGGTTACGCCATTGTAAAGATAGCTGATGCTTTTAATATCATCACAAATCTTTTTGAAAGAATATCCAATCTCACCTGTTTTGAAAACCTCGGGGTCGGGTGCAAACTCAACAATTGTGCCGTCGGGCGCATTAGAGTCGTATTCTTCATAAAGAACCAAATCACCTTTTTTGAATGAGGCGTGGGCGCCCTTGCCTTGCCTGTAAGAGAAAACATCAAACCAAAGGGAAGACAAACATACGCACTTAGCGCCGATGCCATTCAGCCCTGACGCATTTTTATACGCACCTTCGCTGAATTTGCCTCCAGTATGGGATTTTGAATAGATAGAAACTAAAACATTTTCGCCATCGTCACGCGTACCAAAGGGGACGCCGCGGCCGTAGTCACGGACACGAATGGCATTTTCTTTTTCGTTTACGTCAATTTCAATCTTATTACCATAACCTGCGATGGCCTCATCTGTTGCATTGTTGATTATTTCTTTGAGAGCTTGGTATGTACCATCAAGGTCGTCTGAACCGAGGTACATTTGGATGCGCGTGCGCACGCCCTCTTTGAAAGTTAAAGATTGAATATCGTCTATATCGTATTTTTTATCCATTCCATTCCTCACATTTAATTCCATTGGCTTTTAGCCATCGTGCAATAACATGTCTATGACAGAAACCGTTAGCCTCAAAGCAAACTAATACTGGTATCTTATCACCAGCAATTTGCTTTATCATTTTCTCTACAGCGCGCGGGACAAGCCATTGAAGTACTTCATCCTTATACACTTTCATAAATTGCACTTGGCTTTGCCAACTTTTATTACTCGCGCGCCACCAACGTAGAAGATGATCGGGTGGCGCCAAAGTCAATAGTACCTTACCATGATACCACTTTGGCTTCCAGCGCGCGATACATATCGGTTCAAAATTCTTTGGAAAAGATTTCATTTTACCAAAATATGAAGTATAAATCATCAAAATTCACTCCTTTCCATTTTATAATTCTATTATACCACATTTCTTCAAAAAAATCAAGTTTTGAGATGGATAACCTACTTTTTAATGACAGATAAATATAAGCATGGGAAACCGCGGCGAAAGCCAATTAACGCTTACTTCATTGATGGTATACCATGCGTATATCATTTTTTATTTTATGGAGGAATTATTATGAGTAAACCTTATATTTTAGCACAATCTTTTAATCGTGCAAATGTACAAGATCGTTTATGGTATGCTATGACGTCTAGCGATGCCAACGACATTTTAGCAAACGAAAATGTTTTATTTGGTGATAAAGTTTATATTATTGAGGATAAGGCTTTTAAAATTTGTGGAAATGATAATCAATGGTATGAAATGTGAGGTGAGTTAAATGCCTATTAAGTTTAGGTGGCCTCAAGATATTAATGCAATACGATTTGGTTCTGTATTAGTTTGGGGAGGTATTGCTGGTATAATTAATACTGTTACAGGTACGTCTCCCTTATCTTTAGTTAATGCTCTTGCAGGATCTATTAAGAGTCTTATATAGTATGGCCTTTGCACCCAAGCGTCCACGCCTACGCCGTCCTCTCCTGTCGACATCAAGTGTAATAACGGGGCAATAAAGGTAAGTGCGAACCTGCTCGATCCGACTACTGTACCCGATGAAAACAAGTACATTACTTCACATAGTGGTGGTGAGGCAACGCCAGGCTCTGGCACATTCCGTCATTCCGACTACATTAGAATTGTCGGTGGGGAAGAATACTTCTTCGGTGTGAAGCCCTACTCGGCTTCTACCGCGGGTCTTGCATGGTATTCTGAAGCCGGCCCCAACTCATACATCAGCGGCATTAACGGCACAAGCCTGAAAAACGCAGGTATGGTGGTAACTGCTCCCGCAAGCGCGAATTATGTTCGTTTTAGCTGGATGATTGATTCGGGGTATGATACCAACTGGCAGAACAGCGTCTACATCTGCGTGAACGGGCTGATGTCGGCATTTCGCGCATTTGGTGAGGTCTATATTGATGGCACTCCCGAAGTTTTGACGGTTTCCGATGGAACGAACACGCAGACCGCATCCGTATCCGACCTCTTTGCTGTTGGAGATTACAAAGATGAGCAAGACATCATCAGCGGATTAGTAACGAGAAAATGTCGAGCAAAAGTCCTTGACGGAACAGAATCGTACACAAAGGCAAGTTCAGGTGATACAGTTCGTTTCCGCCTTAATAATGTTTCGGATTTAATTACCGGCAGTGGTATGGGGCGAATCCCAGCGATTTTTTCTCATTTTCAAGATTTATCAAGCACATCAAGTCAATCTTTAGGTGGTGCGTTTGCGTTTCCTGGTCGTGTGATATATTTTATTCCGACCGATCAAACGCTTGAATTAAACGAATGGAAATCTTGGCTTGCCGCACAGTACGCCGCAGGTACTCCCGTTATCATACTCTATCCGTTGGCACAGGAAACCACCGAAAGCGTCACGCCGCAGGAGTTACACAGCTACGAGGGCGACACGACCGTGAGCTGGACGGCGGAGGTCGATGGGACGGTCAAAACCATCGAGTACGCACAGGGCAAACAAGCATCCAACAAAGTCGGCATGGCGAAAGTTGGAATCGCAAAAGCAGGATAATGGAGGATTGAGATTATGAGTTATACACCTACAAACTGGCAGACGGGAGACACCATAACAGTCGATGCTGAAGTAGATGGCATTAATCTTGAAGTTACTTATTATACAACGGGGTAGTAAAATATGATAGATAATATATTAAGAGTTTCTTTCAAGCATGAAAGAAGAATTGAAAGTAGACCATTATATCAGTATGACTATGGTCAAGTTTTAAAATTTATTGACCTCCAACTTCCACCAGCTTATGAAGTTCATTTTTCAAATCATGAACATGGTGAATCAAAAACAGTTTTAACAACTTCAAATGAAGTGGTTATTCCTGATGAATTTTTATAGAACGGCCGCGATGTATACGTATGGGTATATATTCATACAGGTAATAATGACGGTGAGACTGAGTATGAAATCATTATTCCTGTTATTGAGCGCGCAAAGCCTGTTAACAGGCAACCAGAGCCATAGGAATAGGATATAATTACATAGACTATAGCAGAATTAAACGATACTAAAACAGAATTGCGCGAAGGCGTTTAGACGGTTACACAGGCTGAAAATAATGTTACTAATTTATATAATTTAACTGAATAGGCAAAAGATAAAACCTATGAATATAAAGAAGAGGCAAAAACTTCAGCGGATTTATTGAAAAATGCTTCTGCTGTAGCTACTACGCTACCTTCTGGCCAGTAGGCTACCGCATCTTATTCTGGCGGCGTATTCAGTTTTGGAATCCCCGCTGGTCTTCAAGGTGAGAAGGGAGATAAAGGAGATACTGGTGATATAGGTCCTGTTGGACCAAAGGGTGATAAAGGTGATACTGGTCCTCAAGGCCCAATTGGTGAGACTGGCGCTAAAGGTGACAAGGGTGACACTGGCGCGACTGGTCCAAAGGGTGATACCGGTGCAGCGGGTCCATAGGGTGAACAAGGTCCAAAGGGTGAGACTGGCGAGCAAGGTCCTGCTGGCCCACAAGGCGAGATAGGTCCAACCGGTCCATAGGGGCCGAAAGGAGATACCGGCGCTACCGGACCGCAAGGCCCAAAAGGTGACACTGGTGAAACAGGTCCGCAAGGCCCTGCATACGTTCTTACTGAAGAAGATAAGGCTGAAATTGTTGCTGATGTAGTAAATGAGATTCCACTTGTTGACCCGGATGCAAAAACCAGTACTCAGACACAATCTGTTGGTGTGGACGCGAATGGTAAACTCTGGACGGCTCCGGGCGGTTAGGGCGGCACAACTAATTATAATGATTTATCTAACTAGCCATCAATTAATGGACATACGTTAAGTGGTAATCAGACTGCCGCTCAATTGGGACTTGCCACACCAGAAGATATACCAACTGTTCCTGTATAGAGTGTAAATAGTAAAACAGGAAGCGTCGTTTTAAATGCCAATGATGTTGGCGCGCTTCCGGCTTCCACAATAATACCAACAAAAACAAGTAATTTAACAAACGATAGTGGTTTTGTTGATGCCGCGGGCGCTGCGGCGGCTGCTCCTGTTCAATCGGTTAATAACAAAACAGGTGCGGTGGTACTTACCGCATCGGACGTCGGAGCGGGAACCTACTCCAAACCCTCTGGCGGCATCCCAGCAAGTGACCTCGCGGCCGGCGTATAGACGAGCCTCGGCAAAGCAGATACGGCTCTACAGTCCGTCCCATCTACCTATCGCACGGCGGCGGCACAGAATACAATTGACAGCGGTAAGATTGACAAGCCTGCCAACCCAAGTAGTGGAGCGTTCCTTGTCTGGAATGGTACTGCATGGGTAGCATAGACGTTAAGCGTATGGCAAGGAGGTAATTACTGATGGCAATTGATAAATTAGTAGACAGCACCCTCCTAGATGCATCCTGCACATATGAAGCTGGCAAAATTCGTGAGAAACTAGGTAGTACGGCATAGATTAATTATGATTTAGCCAATGGTAAAGGTTTCGGAGATGCTATTGAGGCTATTCCGACAGGCGGTTCGATCAAATTCCCTATAGTTCGCTCCGATGCAGAACTTGTTAAGCAGTATAGTTTAGACCATTTTTTGGTTAGGGATGATGGCATAACGCTGCCAACAACAGCACCAACCGCCGAAAAAGTAAATCTCATTGAATCGGAGGCATTACCAGACATAACGACAGATGCGGCGAATTATAAATATTTTGTCAGCCAGAGAGCTATAGCATATCCAACCTATAGCAGTTCAGAAATAACAAGAGGCCGATTCGAATATGGCATAAGCGAATCCTGTATGGAGGCTTTAGCATTTGATGCGGGCGAGTTTATAGCACTTGTTGATAGTGAAAAAAAATATGCCAATGGTGCGTATACATTCATAGGTACAAGCCAATATCGAGGAGTTTATTTTACATCTTATTCTGGCTCAATGAGTGTTTATACGAGTAACACTTACGGACTGTACGTCGTATTCAATACACCTTCTTTAACTAGCAGCGCAATCCGTCTCTCAACGCCTGCCCTGTCGCTGCGATGTCAGGCCAATATTTATGACGAACCATTCTGGAATATTACTACTGATATTCGTTATCAGTACATTATTGAGGTCTGGAAAGTGCCGAGAGGAACTGATCAAGACATGAATGGTTGGTCAACTACGATGCAGATGGAAAGGGCACTTGGTTGCGCCTTAAGCTCGTCTCATACACTGACATAAAATTAATATATAAAAGAGGACTGATTATTCAGTCCTCTCTTTTTATTGCTGTGAATATATCAAACCATTCTGCGCCCGATCGTATCTTTTCTTTTATATCAAATTCTTCTGCGGCACATTCGTTACAATAAGGAGCAATCCAACCCCTACTCATCCACGAGGCCGCGCGCCCACAACGTATGCACGTATATTTTGAAAGCTCTTCATATTTTTCTGCAATTTCTTCGAGTGTCTCATTATCTATTGTATAATAAATCCGAAGGCCGCCATATTTTTCTTTTACAGATATATCAAACCATTCAAGTTCTTCATCTGCCCAACCGTCTATTTCATCTTGAATTTCTTGACACATTTGTTCACCAAAAGAGTCCCACCATCCTTCAGGCATTTGATACTTAAGTATTTCTTTAATATTCAATTACTGTTACCTTCTTCCCTAATTTATTCATATAATCAATCATATCTTTTGTGCCTGGTGAAGCGCCATCCCAAAAAGCAATTAGTTCATCTGCATAGTCGCCCATTTGATGATTTCTTATGAAACCAGCGGCTGAACCATACTTTTGCCAATCTGCAGGGAAAGATTTTATTGGAATGGCGTTATCATATGCATAGGTGCGGCCGAGTGTGTCCGCGCCTTTTGCTTCGCCACAAACAATACATTCGATTGTTTCTCTTATTTTATCTAATTCTTTGCAAAGAAGCGG
>Ga0326511_10002724_pt1 | contig 14282 bp, 9 predicted proteins | sample 0_2496_0518_D_FD_203701 | JGI IMG/M metagenome (GOLD analysis project Ga0326511, IMG submission 203701) | Bovine rumen microbial communities from UC Davis, California, United States - 0_2496_0518 | ecosystem: Host-associated > Mammals > Digestive system > Stomach > Rumen | place: USA: California... | reverse complement strand
TTTCCGAACTTGGACTCGTCAAACATTTCCCTGTCGCCCTTGTAGCCGAACTCCATATAGTCAACGCCTGCACGGAGGTTAGCATTGTATATAGCCTTTACGAAGTCGTCAGTAAAGAAGAAGTCGTTTACAAGTCCGCCGTCACGGAGAGTAGCGTCAACGACCTTAATACCTGGGCGGTAGTCCATTAATTTAGAAATTTCCTTCATTATTTATCAAGCCTTTCAGTAATTTTTTCATAATGATTAATAGATTTTCACTTTAACGCTTTAAAGCAAATTTGTTAATCCGTATATAGTATATCACAAAAATACCTGTTTGTCAAATACTTTTTTAATTTTTTCCAAGTTAAAACAAAAATATTATTATAAGTCTTTTCAAGCGGGAAAAAGTGTGATATAATATTAATTAATGACATCGTAATGAAACGAGTAAGGTTTCATTAAAAATACAATATTTATAGTAATGGAGATTTTTATGGATAACAGTTCTTTCAGCAAAGCTAAAAAAATGGCTATGGAAAAGTATTTCAGCCGTATGAATGAAATGCAGAAAAAAGCAGTATTCAGGGTAAAAGGTCCTGTTCTTGTCCTCGCAGGAGCAGGAAGCGGAAAAACTACTGTAATAGTCAACAGAATTGCAAATATGATTAATTTCGGAAATGCCTATTACGATGAATCCGGTGACGCTCACCCCAATGATATTGAATTTCTTCTTGACTATGCCAACGGTGAAATCGAAGGCGACCCCGAAACTATCAGGGACATAAGGGATATTATCGCTGTTGAGCCTGTAAGCCCCTGGAATATACTTGCTATTACTTTTACTAACAAGTCTGCACGTGAACTTAAAGAAAGACTTGATGCCATGCTGGGTGACGAGGCTAAAAACATTCAGGCATCTACTTTCCATTCAGCGTGTGTAAGAATACTCAGGGCGGAAATAGAGCGTCTTGGCTACGCAAGAGACTTTACTGTCTACGATTCTGACGACAACAAGCGTATGATTAAGGCGGTCATGCTTGAAGCCGACATTTCTGAGAAAACTCTTGCACCCAATTCAGTTGTAAGCGAGATAAGCAACGCAAAAGACCGTATGATTACTCCTGAAATGATGATGGCTGATGCAGGTCTTGATTACAGAAAAAAGCTGATTTCAAAAATCTACGCAATATATCAGGAAAGAATGAAGCAGGCTAATGCTCTCGACTTTGACGATATACTCGTTCTTACCGTCACACTCTTTGAAAAGTACCCCGATGTACTTGAAAAGTATCAGGAAAGATACAAGTACATAATGGTTGACGAGTATCAGGATACAAACCACGTTCAGTTCAGACTTGTTGAAATGCTTGCTAAAAAGTACGGAAATATATGCGTAGTAGGCGACGATGACCAGAGTATATACAAGTTCAGAGGTGCTGACATAGGCAATATACTCAGCTTTGAAAATCAGTTCAAAGGTACAGAAGTAATAAGGCTCGAACAGAATTACCGTTCTACTAAAAATATACTCAATTCCGCAAACTCAGTAATAAGCCACAACAGTGCGAGAAAAGAAAAGTCACTCTGGTGCAGTGCCGAAACAGGTGACAAAATTTACTGGTACAAGGCAGTTGACGAAAGTGACGAGGCTGAATTTATTGCCCAGAAAATACTTGAATCAGCGGAAAAGGGCGGTAAGTACTCAGACAGTGCAGTGCTTTACAGAATGAATGCACAGTCAAATACTATTGAGAGAAGTCTTGCAAAGGCAGGAGTACCCTACAAGGTTTACGGCGGAATGAGATTCTTCGACCGAAAAGAAGTAAAAGACGTAATATCCTACCTCAGCTTTGTAAACAACCACAGTGATACACTCAGATTCAAGAGAATAATCAATGAACCCAAAAGGGGTATAGGCGATTCAACTGTACAGCTTATCGAGGACATAAGCCGTGACCTGAAAATAACTCCTTTTGAGGTAATGGAAAACTGCGAGGAGTACGCTCCTCTTGCAAAGAAGGTACAACAACTTAAAAATGCCTGCACCCTTTTTGCAGAGCTTACTGAGGAATCACAGAAACTCCCTCTTGATGAGTTCTTTGACCTCCTCCTCGAAAAGACAGGCTATGCAGAGTACCTCGGAACACTTGAAAACAGTGAAACAAAGATTGAAAATGTAAAGGAACTCCGTTCGACAGTACTGCAATACATGAAAAATGCAGAAGTACCCTCACTAAGCGGATTCCTCGAAGAAACTTCACTCTATACCGATGCTGACCGTGACCAGAATACTGATGACGCTGTAACACTTATGACTATTCACTCCGCTAAGGGTCTTGAATATGAAAACGTGTTTGTAGTAGGAATGGAGGAGGGAATATTTCCAAGTTCACGCTCTCTCAACAACGAACAGGACCTCGAAGAAGAACGCAGACTCGCTTATGTGTCAATAACAAGAGCTAAATCTCACCTCTATCTTACAAGTGCAAGACAGCGTATGCTTTTCGGTCAGACACAGCAGAACGTAACTTCACGTTTTATGCGTGAAATAGGAAACGAGTACATAACAAAACACGACAACGCCCTTGCAATGAAACATACTATTGAGGAAAACAGCAACTCCCTTACAGAAGTTCAGTCAGCTTCCTTACAGCAACAGCTCGCAAGAAATAAAATGTACTCAGGAAATTCACCTAAGGAAACTGCAAGCTATACGGCAGGTGAAAAGGTAGTTCACAACGTATTCGGAGAGGGTGTAATACTTTCAGTAAAGCCCATGTCAAATGACGCAATGCTTGAAATCGCATTTGACAGTGCGGGTACTAAGAAAATAATGGCTAACTACGCTAAACTTAAAAAGATATAAAAAGTTTTTTGGGGGTCATTATAGAATATTTGTTTTAATATGAGCAAATAAATCAGGGGAGAATTTACCAGTTGCAATAAGATGACGGACATCTGTTGAAAATCATACAAATCAATTTTAAAAATATACATATTAAATACAAAACTTTTGAAAAAATATTGTTTAAAATTATGAACATTAATAATTTTTATTGCAAAAATTATTTGAAACACAGTGAAAATATGTAAAAATTTGGGATTCCAAAGGGTGCTTTGCACCCTTTGGCAGGGGGGCTGGGGGACAGAGTCCCCCAACAAAATTAATTTGCGTGTATGAAAACTGTCCGCCATTGAAATAAAGGAGATATTTTTTTATGAGAAAAACAAAAATCGTTTGTACAATAGGTCCGGCAACAGATGACGAGAATGTAATGCGTGAGATTATGCTCGCAGGTATGAACGTCGCACGTTTCAACTTCTCCCACGGTGACTACAAAACACATGAAAAGCGTTTCAAAATGGTCGAGAAACTGAGAAAAGAACTTGACCTCCCGATAGCCTCACTCCTTGACACAAGAGGTCCTGAAATACGCCTCGGAAAATTTGTTGACGGCAAGCCGGTTGAGATTTTTGACGGCGACATCTACACACTTACCTCAGAGGACGTACTCTGCGACAACAAAAGAGGCAGTATCAGTTTCAAGAAACTCCCGAGAGATGTAAGTATAGGAACGAGAATACTTATAAATGACGGTGTTATCGAACTTATAGCCGAAAAGGTGACCAAAACCGAAATAGTATGCAGAATTGTCCACGGCGGTATACTTTCCGACAATAAGGGAATAAATGTACCCGGAGTAAAGCTGTCCATGCCGTACCTCAGTGAAAGTGACATGAATGACCTTGAATTTGGTGCAAAAATGGGCTTCGACTTTATAGCTGCAAGTTTCGTAAGAAGTGCTGCCGATATTAATTACCTCAGAAAGTTTACTCACAGTCTTGGGTGGTTTGACGTAAGAATAATAGCTAAAATTGAAAATACTGACGGCGTTGAGAATATTGACGAAATACTCGAATCCGCTGACGGAATAATGGTAGCAAGAGGAGATATGGGAGTAGAAATACCCTTTGAACAGATTCCCGCAATTCAGAAAGACCTCATTCACAAGGGGTACAATGCAGGAAAACAGGTAATTACTGCAACCCAGATGCTTGAATCAATGATTACAAATCCACGTCCTACACGTGCGGAAATTACTGACGTAGCAAATGCAATATATGACGGAACAAGTGCAATAATGCTTTCAGGTGAAACCGCAGCAGGTGCGTACCCTGTTGAGGTAGTAAAGACTATGGCTCTCATTGCTGAAACTACTGAAAACAATATAGACTATAAAGGCGAGTTCGCTCTCAGGCGTACAGAACCAAACAGCAATATTGCTGAGGCTATTGCCCATGCTACCGTTACTACTGCCCACGACCTCAATGCAAAGGCTATTATTACCGTGTCACTGGGCGGACAGACTGCAAGGCTTATATCAAAGTACAGACCGAGTTGTCCCATAATAAGCTGTACTATGAGTGAAACTGTATGCCGTCAGATGAATATGAGCTGGGGAGTAATTCCATTTATAATTGACGAGAAAAAAAGTACTGAGGAACTTTTCTCAACAGCAGTAGAAACTGCCGAGTCGCACAGACTTGTACAGGACGGCGATATAGTGTCTATCACCGCAGGAGTACCCCTCGGAGTTTCGGGTACTACTAACCTTATGAAGGTAGAAAAAATAGGTCACAGCATTGAAACATGACTTTGAAAACTGATGCTGAAAATCGGAATTTAATTTAACGTGAGTTCGATAGCGTTTAATGTCGGGGGACGCTGTCCCCCGAACCCTTATTTTAATTTCGAGTACGCAACGCTTTGAGCCTTGACACACTCACTCAAAAATCAAAGATTTTTTCGTTCGTTTGTGTCAAGTGTGTTGCGTACTCAGGACAAAGGAAACAATAGACTTCTTGCGAAATAAGCACGTTGATGTCGGGGGACGCTGTCCCCCGAACCCCCTGCCAAAGGGAACAAGTTCCCTTTGGAATCCCAATTTTAAAATAATTTGCGTGATTTTTGTAGGGGGCGAACAGTGTTCGCCCACAAATTTACATAAATTTACAATTTGTTGAACTCATGTTATTTTAATTACGCAAGAGGTCTAATAAAATATTAGTTGACAAGCAGACAGAAAAAATATATAATAGTATTATAAATTCTATAATGCAAAGGAGAAAAAATGAATCTGAATAAAATTTCAAAACCAATAAAAATTACCGTATCGGCTTTAATGCTACTTATTGTAGTTACTGCCTGTATGCTCGGAATAAGTCTGCTCGAAAACCAGCCCGACAAGCCGTCAAAAACTATGACCGTTTCAAATAATACCCTGCCCCCTCCCCCTGCTGAACCTGTCACTCAGCAGACTACTGCCTTGCAGACTACCGTTTCAGAGGTACATACTACTACTGCAACTACCGTAACTACCACAAAAACAGTAGCAGGATTCCAGCCCTATGTACTTAAATTCGCTAACCCTGCCGTATCGGTATACGCTGAACCCGATTACAGCTCGGAAATAACTACTATCCTCGATGACAGGGGTAGCTATACCATTATTGAGGAAACTAAGGACTCTTACGGCAACCTCTGGGGAAAACTCCAATCAGGCGACGGGTGGATTGACCTTATTTCCGCAAGAAAAACCGTACCCGAAACTACCACAAGTGAAGAAAGTGAGGACGGCGGGGACGATGAGTACACTGATTACAGTGACTACGATTATTCCGACTATTCCGACTACTCCGACTATTCTGACTACGATTACAGCGAATACTATGACTATTCTGACTACTCTGACTATGATTACAGTGATTACAGTGATTACAGCGATGACGGGTACTACTATGACGACAGCTACGACTATGACTACTCCGATGAATGGTAAAACGGTCACACCTGCAATTTTGTAATATCACGGGCGTACACACGGGTACGCCCCTGCTTTTTACAATTCATAAGTAGCCGTAGTTTCAGAGTACAAAAACAACAATAACAAAAAATGGGATTCCAAAGGAAACTTGTTCCCTTCGGCAGGGGGCTTTGGAAACAGAGTCCCCCAACACCGACTACAACAGTATAAAAAATTAATTCTCACGAAAAAGTCGCAAAAAAAGGTTGACAAATCAGTTTTTATGTGTTATAATAAAAGCACCTCGTTCGGAGGTGCATTTTTTTGTGCCTTGTCCAGCGAGGGAGGCAAACAACCCTACCTTCGTTAAACGAAGGAAGTAATAAAATCAGGAGGTGCCGATATGAGAGTAAAGGTTACTTTGGCTTGTACTGAGTGCAAACAGAGAAATTACGTTTCCAAGAAGAACAAGAAGAATGACCCCGACAGAATCGAAATGATGAAACACTGCAAATTCTGCCGTAAGCATACTCTTCACAAGGAAACTAAGTAATCGGAGGTTCTATGGCTAAGGATAAAAAAGATGTAACCACCGATAAGGAAGAAACAAAGTCTGAAAAGAAGGAAAAGAAGTCCAAAAAAGACGACTCCGCCGTTTCAGATAAAAAATCCGCCAAAGCCGAAAAGTCCGACAAAAAAGCTGACAAAGCCGAAAAAAAGGAACAGGGCAAGGTGGGCAAGTGGTTTCACGATTTGAAAGTCGAGTTCAAAAAGGTAGTGTGGCCTACTAAAAAAACCGTACTGAACAATACTTCCGTTGTTCTCGGAGTCGTTGTCGGCTCTGCGGTACTTGTGGGTCTGCTCGATGAGGGCTTCCTCGCCCTGCTCAGACTTATCTACAATCAGTAAACCTTTTGGAAATCTAAGGAGGATTTATCATGTCAGAAACTGCTAAATGGTACGTTATCCATACTTATTCGGGATATGAAAACAAAGTTGCTCAAAACATCGAAAAAGTGGTGGAAAACCGCAAGCTTCATGACCTTATCCGAGAAGTTAGAGTTCCTACCGAAAAAGTGACTGAAATCACTGACGGAAAAACAAAAGAAATAGAACGCAAAACCTACCCCGGTTACGTTCTTGTCAAAATGATTGTTACTGATGATTCGTGGTATGTAGTAAGAAATACCCGTGGCTGTACCGGCTTCGTAGGCCCTGCATCAGAACCTACTCCCCTTTCCGAAGAAGAAGTTAAAAAACTGTTCGGAATAGACGTTTCTTCAATAGAAGTCAATTTCAGTGTGGGCGACAGGGTCAAAATCTCAGGTACTGCTATGGACGGATTTATCGGAATCGTTCAGAATATCAATCTCGATGACCGTACAGTTGACTTGCTTGTTTCAATGTTCGGTCGAGAAACCCCCACTACTCTGCCTATAAGTCAGGTAGTTACAGTGGACGATTAATTCAGGTCAAAAAAAGAAGTCAAAGTGACTTCCGTGGGAGAGGCAAAATACTTATTGCCCCGCCATTTACCACATTTATGGAGGTGCGAATTCATGGCACAGAAAGTAGTAGGCTATATAAAGCTTCAAATTGCAGCAGGTAAGGCTACTCCTGCTCCGCCTGTTGGTCCGGCACTCGGTCAGCACGGTGTAAATATCATGGCATTCACAAAGGAATTCAACGAAAGAACTAAAAATGACATCGGTATGATTATCCCTGTCGTTATTACTGTTTACGCTGACCGTTCTTTCACTTTTATTACTAAAACTCCCCCCGCTGCCGTTCTTATCAAGAAGGCTTGCAACATCAACAGCGGTTCAGGAGTACCTAACAAGACTAAGGTTGCTAATATCACAAAAGAACAGGTTCAGAAAATCGCTGAACAGAAAATGCCTGACCTCAATGCAGGTTCTCTCGAAGCTGCTATGAGCATGATTGAAGGTACAGCTCGTTCAATGGGCGTAGTTGTTGTTGACTGATTACTGACTGAATGACGGCTAACCCCCGTACATTCTTATTGGTGGGAGGAAAATTCCGCTAACCGCATACGCTATAAGCTGTGCGGTATTACCACTTAAACAGGAGGATATATAATGAAACACGGCAAGAAATACGTTGACAGTGCTAAAACTGTTGACTATGCAAAGCTTTACGAGTCCACAGAGGCTCTCGACTTGGTGTGCAAGACTGCCAAGGCTAAATTTGATGAAACTATCGAAGCTCACATTCGTCTTGGTGTCGATTCAAGACACGCTGACCAGCAGGTAAGAGGTGCAGTTGTACTCCCTAACGGTACAGGTAAGAATGTAAGAGTTCTCGTATTCTGCAAGGAAGACAAGTACGAAGCTGCTAAAAGTGCAGGTGCTGACTACGTTGGCGGTATGGACATGGTTGAAAAAATCCAGAAAGAAAACTGGATGGATTTCGACGTTGTAGTAGCTTCTCCCGATATGATGGGTCTTGTAGGTCGTCTTGGTAAGGTACTCGGACCTCGTGGTCTTATGCCTAACCCTAAGGCTGGTACTGTAACTCCCGACGTTGCTAAGGCTGTAACAGAGGCTAAGGCTGGTAAGATTGAGTACCGTCTTGACAAGACAAACATCATTCACTGTCCTATCGGTAAAGCATCTTTCGGTGCTGAAAAGCTCGATGAGAACTTCACTGTTCTTATGGAAGCAATCGTTAAGGCAAAGCCTGCTGCTGCTAAGGGTACTTACCTCAAATCATGCACAGTTGCTTCAACTATGGGTCCCGGAATCCCTGTTTCTACAACAAAATTCGGTGTCTGAGAAAAATTCAGGGTCACTCTTTAAGAGTGACCCTTTTATTTTTTTATAGTATAAATGAGCATTTTGGTCAAATTTAACAACAGCGACGTTTTGTCCCCCGACATTAGGTTTTACATAAAAAAGGGACACCGAAGTGTCCCCGTTTTTTATTTAATTACTTTGTAAAGTTGTCGAGGTCAGCGTTCTTGATAGGAAGGTCTGTCTGCTTCATCTTGCCTGCTTCGATAAGCTGGATAGGTGTAGCGTCAATAGCTGTTACGCCTGAACCGTTGTCAACTACGTCAGCATTCTTTGCACCCTGTGCAGAGAGTTTGTACTGGTCAGGGTTAGCGAGTGATTGGAGTATGAGAACTGCGTCAGCGAGGTTTACTTCCTTGTCAACGTTAGCGTCACCCCAGAGGATATCGCCGTCTTCTTCCTGCTTCTTCTCACCAACATTAGGAGCTTCGTCCTCCATGAATGATGTCATCCATGCAAGAGGTGCATTCCAGTTGATTGTTACTTCGTTTACTGACCATGCTTCTGCATTGTCAACATAGCACTTCTGGTTTGCAAGAGTTCCTCTTGTGTAGCCAAGTCCGCCAATGTAGGGGTCCTGCATACCTGCACCAGGTCCGCCTGAAAGTACACCGGCAGGTGCAAGCGGGAATAGAGGGTCTACACCGTGAGCCCAGTATCTGTGGTGAGGATATGTAAGAGTTGTGCCGAGTTCAGAGTCACTTGTGTAACCTGAGATGTATGAGAATCCAAGACCGTTGCGTCCGTATACATAGTCAAGAGCCTCAGCAGCACCGTCAATGTAAGTTCTGTCAGCAGTTGAATCATAAGCGTAAGCCATAACCATTGCGTTGTTTACAACGAATGAGTTTGAACCCCACTCATAACCTGTAATCTCAATAGGCTTGCCTGTTGCCTTGTCAACACCGATGTTTACAGGGTCAGTAAATTTTGCACCGTGGTAAGGAATACCCATACCCTGATTAGCCATTTCTGCAACGTAAGCGTCAGCAGCGTTCTTAATAGAAGTCTTGATATCAGCAGCCTTGTCCTTTACCTTATCACTGTTGAGGTAGAGTGAGAGAGTACCGAGTCCTGATGTACAGCCCCAGTTGAATGAGCTGAATGAACCGTTGTTCTCACCGCCACCGAGGTTTGTAGTAAGGCTGAATGCCTTGTCATTGCCTGTGCTGTCATTGGGGTTGGAGTACTTGCTGAGTATATCGTAGTACTTTGAATCGCCTGTTGTAGCGTAAAGCTCACAAGCTGCCCAGTACTGGTCGTCATCAACGTAAGTATCACCGTAAGCACCGCCACCGATAGCCTGGTCCATAGGAGCATAGAGTGACTTGTCATTGTCTTTTTCTGCATTTGTGTAGGGTTTGAGGTTCTTGTTAGCAGCCTCGAATGCCTTTTCAGCGTTAGCAAGACACTCATTAGCGAAGCTGTCATCAATGCCTGCCCAAAGACGTGAAGCCTGTGCAGCAACAGCAGCGAGGTTATAAGTAGCAGCATACGTCGGAGGCTTTACGATACGTGTTGTACCCCATTCCTTCTCGTAGTCCCAAGCCTTTGTAGCAAGACCTGTCCACTTGTGGTCGTGGAGCTTATGGTAAACCATGCCCTCGTACTTGCCCCAAGCAGGGTCGCTTGATGAAACCATCATCTTGAACATCCATTCGAGTTCGTATCTTGCTTCGTCGAGAATATTAGGAGCACCGTTGCTGTTTTCAGGAATTACAATTGTACCGCCGTCAGCAAACTTAGCTTCATTTCCGTTCTTCTTAGCAAATTCGTACATATTTTGGAGAGTCCATACTGAAATACCGCCGTTTACAACGTATTTACCGTGGTCACCAGCATCGTACCAGCCACCCTTGCCTTCGATTGAGTAAGTCTTGTCGCCGTCAAATTCAGAGCTGTATGACTTAACCCACTTAGGCTGAACATAAGCCTTGTCACTTACGTGACCTGCATCATGAGCGAGAGTAGAAGCATCGCCTGATGTAATGTAAGCAGCTTCAACGGGCATACCTGAACGGTTCTGGTAGTAGTAGTTTACTGAATCTCTGAGTACACCGTCATAGATTGAATTGTCAATTCTGAACTCTGTACTTTCATTCATTACATAGTCAATGTCTGTTACCCAGTTGTGCCAGATTATCTGGTCACCGCTTACCTTTGTATCGTAAGCACCTTCTTTAAGACCTGATGTTGTACCTGAAACGCCAACAGTATCCTTAACGAAGATTTTATATCTGCCGGGTGTCTGGAATTCTGAGAAGTCGATGATGTGAACATTAGCACCTGAATCCTTCTTCTTAGAAACAGACTCTGTACCGAGCTGAACAGTAGTATCAGCACCTGTACCTGAATCGGGGTCAGCACCCTTTACAACAGTTTTACCTGTATAAACAGCAGCACCTGTCTTAGCATCACGAATCTCGAAATCGAGAGGTGTAGAAGCGTCTGTTACATAGGAAGCCTTCTTGTTGATTCCCTGATAGTAACCAACCTGATTTATGCGGACATTGCTCTTAGGTCTGATAACACCAAATTCATTGGTCTTGTCGAAGTCCCAGTCATTGTTTGTCTTGTCGATAAGAGTGAGGTTATCGAATTTAATTGTAGCACCGTCGGGAACACCTGTATCGCTGTTGCCGTAAGCACCCTGATTGTCAGCGTAGTGGAAAGCCCACTCAGCAACATCAAGAGTCTGGTTAGCAGTAAATGTGCTTGTACCCTTAGCAGTCTGACCTGCTGTGAGTCTGATAGGCTGCCACTCACCTGCTCCGAGGTCGTGCCAGATTTCAACGTCGCCCTTGTAGTTACCGATTTTTGAGTAGATAAAGCCGTCTGTATCAGAAGTGATTTCCCAGCTTACTTCATACTGGTGATCTTTTTCGATATGGAGACCTCTGTGACGGAGCTGGAGGTCCCATCTGCCCTCAGGTCCTTTGTTAGTTACAACGTGAACGTTGTAAGTACCGCCAGTGATGTCAAAAGTCTGCTTAGCGGGGTTAGTTTCACAAGTATGCCACGGAAGACCGATACCCTCATCAAAAGTTGACTGACCGAGCTGGTCGCCCGCAAACGCACTCATAGGAGCGAGAACAGCGGTAGTTGCAGAAGCAACCATAGCTGCTGCCATAAGGCTTCCGGTAATTTTTTTACCAAGTTTGTGCATTTTTAATACCCTCCCTGAATATTTTATAAATTTACATAACGCAATGCAGTGCAAACATTGCGGTTATATTTTGTTTTTTCGGCAGAAAAGCTGTAATGCACCATTTAGTTTTTCTGACAATATTATTATATTATATCCTGAAAAAAAAGTAAATAGCTTTTTGGAAATTCGTGTATTTTCCTAATAGATGACACTAATTTTTATGCACTTTCAACAAAGATAATAAAAAACAGAAGGGAAAGCAGTTCCCTTCTGTGAATAAATTGTGAATTAGTTTGTATCAGTACTTTTATATAATTAACTGCTGTGTGTGAACAGACCGTTAATTAGTTATTCGTTATAAGGAAATGCTGAAATCTGCTTTGCCTCGTAAAGCTGTATTGCAAGAGCGTCCTTACTTGTAACACCGTCGCCACGGTTTGAAACGTCAGCATTGTCTTTTCCCTGTGCAGTGAGCTTGTACTGGTCAGGGTTAGCGAGTGATTGGAGAATGAGAACAGCGTCAGCAATATCTACATTTCCGTCCTCGTTGGAGTCGCCTAAAACAGTTTTTCCGGTGGTGGGATTTTCTATTGTAGTTGGCTGAACGTCAGTAGTTGGCTGAACGTCATCGGGAGTAGTTCCGTCAGGCTCAGTACCCCATACAAGAACGTCATTTACGTACATTGTAATATGGTCATTGAGTGCCTCAGGGAGTGTGAGGTCTGACATATTAGATGCAAGAGTTTCATATGAGTAGTCGTTTTCGGGATTCCATGCACCCTTTGTTGACTGTCCGTTTACAGCATCGGGAATGGAGATTCTGAACTGTACCTCGTCACGGTGTTCGCTCTGACCCGTAGGCATTATAGCTCTGCCGTCCTCGAACCTGATTTCAGCGTAGTAGGTATTTCCTGACTTGTCGCCCTCGTACTTGTAAGGACCTGTAACAGTGGCATAGCCTGCCTGACCCTCCTGATACTGCTGTGAATTGCTCTTTACTGTTATATCGTCTACTGAAAGACCTGCTTCGAGAATTTCTGAAACGTCAAAGTAGTAGCGGTAAGAAATGTTCTTTTCTACCCTTGCAGGCCATGCAGTATGGTTCATAGCCCATGCTTTTACCTCTGTATAGCTGTCGCCCTTGCCGTTGATAGTAGCTGATACTTCCCACTCTGCCCACTTGGGTGTTTCTGCAACAGGGAAGTCTTTAAGGATTTCTCCGCCGTAGTCGTCTACCATTGCACACAGGCAGGCAGTAAATCCTGCATTGTAGTCAATAGCTACCTCAGTATTTGTGTAAGAGCCGTTGCTGTCATCAAATGAACCGTCAGCATTAGGACCGCCCTCTAATGCACCGTAAAGAACGTGTGCATATTCTGTCTGCCAGTGACCGCCCTCACTCTCATCAGTACCCAGTGCATTCCAGTGGTCGTCATGTATTCCCGATGCACCTCTGTGGTGTACGTTTACTGCGTTTTTACCCATACCGATAACATAGCTGAGTCCGATATTGTTGTCACCGAATGCGTAGTCCATCATCTTCTTAGCCCATGTATTGTACTTCTCACAAGCTGATGAGTCGTCCTTGAAGATAGTATCAGAAGCTACCTTTGCAAGCCATGCAGTATTTGAAGTATATCTGAGTGAACCCCATGAATTAAGTATGGGAAGTCCGTCAGGAGTTTCTGCAATTGACTTTCCGCCGTAACCGTTTATCCAAAATTCAAGGTGATGTGCAACGTGGTCAATCCACTCCTGCTTTCCTGTATTTATAGCGTAAAGAAGTGCAGCAGCCTGTGTAGTATCGTCCCAGCAGAATCCCCATGTGAACTTCTTTTCTGTTGACTGGCTTTCACGTGGGAAAAGCGGAATATATTCCTTTTCGCACTTGTCGAGGTACGCTGTATCACCTGTTGCCATGTACATCCAGTTTGCAGCATAGAATAATTCATCTATGAAATTATCTGTACCCTGATTGTTTTCGGTATTATAGTACTGTTTCTGAACTCCTGCATCACTGTCAGCATTTTTTCCTTCCTTAGCCCATACGTCATTAGCGAGGTCAAAGAGGCTCTTTGCGTGTTTGAGGTAATTTTCAGCAGTTTCAGGGTCAGAGTCCTTGAATACCATGTAACCGCCTGCAAGAGCTGCGGACATTTCTGCTATTGTCGTACAGCAAGTTATCTCATCATAGGGTCTTTCTTCTGAACCTGTTTTGAGGTTGAACTTCCTCATGTAAACTTCGGGACTTCCGTACCATACGTGGTCAAAAGAACCGTCGCCTATTGTACCTATTACCTTGTCACCGAGGTCACAGCCTGCAACGAAGTCAAGACCCCATTTGAGGTTATTGAGGTAAAGGTCATAAAGACCTGCTTTCTTTACTGCGTCACCGTATTGGAGTATGCCCCATGAAAGTACAGATGCAGTATAAGCATTGGTAAGTGAGAATTTAAGGTGGTCACCTGCATCGAACCAGCCACCCGGTACTACATCTGAGTCAGTACCGTCCTCTTTGAGCATAGAATCCGCC
>Ga0326511_10002723_pt1 | contig 14284 bp, 13 predicted proteins | sample 0_2496_0518_D_FD_203701 | JGI IMG/M metagenome (GOLD analysis project Ga0326511, IMG submission 203701) | Bovine rumen microbial communities from UC Davis, California, United States - 0_2496_0518 | ecosystem: Host-associated > Mammals > Digestive system > Stomach > Rumen | place: USA... | reverse complement strand
TAAGTCATTATTTTCTTCTGCAAGCTTTTTAAATTCATCTAACTTTTTATTTAGATCCTCACTAATTGTTTTTGACTCTTTTATAATAGTTTTTTCTTCATGCTTGTTTTTTATTGAAAAAATTTGACAATCATATTCCCCAATTGTTTTTATTCCAACTTTAATTTTTTCTTCTATTTCTTTTTTTCTTTGAATAAATAGATTAATCAAATCCAATTCTGCTAACCACTTTGGCATTAAAGCTATCGTTGTTTCACGTTCATCAATATTACACGCTTGTTCTAATTCTTCATTATTCATTTCCATAATATAATCTCCTTTGTGGGTAGGCACACAATATAATATCTTTCCTATCTTGATTATATTATACCAAATTATAACTAATTTGTCAATAGGTATATTATACAAAGTATAATATAATAATAAAATAATAATAAAATTTTCGGTGTTGTTCTTTATTAAATATAATCTCTTTCTTATTAATATTAATGTGAAAGAGATTATAAAGTATTTATAAATAAATACCTTATAAGAGAGAAAGAAACCTCTATTTTCCATTTTTAAAAATTATTGCGTGAACAATACATTATAGGAATAAAAATTCTTAAATCGGCTAAAAACCGATTTTTTTTTATTTCCCAAAAACATAAAGCTATTGTTCTTGTCATATTAAATCAAAATTCGAGCTTCAAAAACTATATACATAATAAGTTTCTAGCTTCGTTTGAAATTTAAAAATGCTTGGAACCAATAAATTAGAAAATTTAAAGGAGGTTTCTATTATGAAACAAATATTAAAAACATTATTCAATTTACTATTAAAGGCTATGGAAGTTTATTTATTAAATACAGAATATATTGATAAATCTATTGATTTCTTTTCTACTTTAATGGATTTTATTCCATTCTTCATAAGCTTAATTCAGATGATAATAAAATAAAAGGATGCAGTTATGCATCCTAATCATACCATCTAACTATACTAATTTCTGCATCCAAATTTTTTTCGATATATCTAGCTTCTTCTATAGCATCATCAAAAGTAGTAAAATTATATTCTATCGTTAATTTATCATTTATTTCATCACCATAAAAGCAACTGCAAGGATTAGAAAAGTATTCTTCACCATTAAAAAATAATCTTTTCCAAAATTGAATAGAAACAGTTGTTTCACTTTCTTCATAAACCTTTACAACTAATCTATAATCATCTTTTAATATCTCATATTTAGATTTTAATTCATCAAAATTAATATGCATTAATCCATCTCCATTCCAGAAGATTCGGATTGCATTATTTGATTACTAATTAAATCATTATCTTCTTCTATCTTCAAATCTTTATTTTGAATTGCATCTTCAACAAATATTTTTTGATTTCCACGTTTCAATACTAAATCAATATTTGTATTTGAATCATTTAATAAAGCTCTTTTAACTTCAAATCTCTTATTATCTTTTTGAATGATATAGCCATTTAAGGATTGGGTATTACCTTTTTTAATACTCTCGATTCCTAATATAGCAAACTTTGTAGAAGATATTAATCTTTGATTAATATAAGGCTTTAAAATTTCCTTATAAGTATTTTTAGAAACATAACCAATATCAATTCCTGCATTAAGTAAATGTACCATTAGTTTTGTTTGTTTTAACAGACTATTTAACTCCTTTTTTCCTAAATTAATAGTCTTACCATCTCTTGCTTGATATTCTTTAAGAATATCACGAGATAAACAAGGACAAGCATTTTGAATAAGAAAAGCTCTTTCTCCAAATGCAGTCGTTTTATGGAATTGAATTAATTTTTCATTATTAGCATTTTTTATACGTTTATATTTCTTTACATTAGAAGAAATTGGAATCATCCATTTAATATCTGGGCGTTCTGGATCATTAACTAAAAGAAAAGGTCTAAAGTTTTTAACTTTTCTTGTTTTCATCAATTTAGAATCTTTATGAAATTTTAAATATTCATCTTTTAAAAAGTAAAATCTACCTTCGATTAGTTTCATACATACACCCATATAATAAAGAATAAATGGCTTATGATCACACACATAAGCCATGAGAACTCTTGCTACTTGTCAGTCGCCTACAAGAAAGCGACAATCATTTAGAACTCTAGCTACTTTTTAGTCGCCTACTAGAAAGCGACAAATTCAATCCAGAACCGAAAGAAAATTTTTGTGTGAAATAAGTTCTGGAGCATTTATATTCTAATATAAATTTCCAAAACATGCAATAGAATAGGAATTATAAAATATTTTCGGTTGCAATCTAGTTTTTAAAACTAAAAGATATTTAATGGTATATCAATATTAAATCAATAGTTTTTTAATAGTTTGCTAATGGATTTACAATATTATTATACCACTAAAATAGTAGTTTTTCAATATGTAAATCTAACAAGAGTAATAAAAAGATTTTTAAAGGCATATAATATTATATAATAATATTAGTGAGGAATTGCAACATAATATTGCAGTATTTATACAGTAGTTTTGTAGTAGTATAAAACTATTAACGTAATAGTAAATAACTATTGTATCTTCAATAAAAAGTGATATAATAAATATAGAGGTGATATAATTGGAAACTATCGCATTTATAAATTTATCTGGTGGTTCATGCAAAACTACCAGTTGTTCAGCTTTTGCTGATGTATTAGCATACAAAGGGTATAAAGTATTAATAATTGATATGAATCTGCAAGGAGATTTAACAACACAATATAACATAAAAAATGATTATGTTTTAAAAGAAAGAAAAAGTATATTTGAAGCTATGGATGATGATTCAAATATAAAAGAGTGCTATATTAAGCCTTTTTTAAGCGATTATTACAATACGCTTGATGATAAAAAAGCAATAATTAGGATGGATTCAAATCCTGTTATTATTCCTTCAAAATATACAGTAAATGGCAAATCATTTGTAGATTTTTTAGATATATTAAATGATAAGGATAAAGATTACTCATTATTGTTCAAAAAATTATGTGAAATTGATGTAGATTCTTTTGACTTCGTATTAATTGATTCGCACGATATAGAATCAGCAAATTTATATGAAATCTTAGTAGCATCAGATGATATAATTGTTCCTTGTCAATTACAAGAAAAATACTTAGATGGATTAAAAAAAGTAAATTTAAGCATTTTAAAGCTTAAAAATCTTTTAGGAGAAGATAAAGTAAACAATATATTTGGTGTTTTTATTAACAAATATGGAATCACAAATAAAGATTTATATCAAAATAAAGATGCATATATGAAGCTAGATTTATATTGTAAAGAAAAAAATATAAATATTATGAATCATTTGATTAGAGAATATACATCTTTAGGTAATATTAGGGATAAACACAAGAGTATTTTATGTAAAAAAGAAGTAGAGTATAAGAAAGCTCCAGATGGTTCAAAAATAGAATATTCTGAGCTTACTCTTGATTTAATTGGAAAACCTCAAAAAAGGGTAGAAACAATCAAAAATAAAAGAGGAAAAAAATCAGCTAAATTTAAAACAATTGATTTTACCGATTTAGCTAAAGATTATATTACATTAGTAGATGAATATTTAGATAAAAAAGGCTTGCCAAGAGAAAAATCATTATTAGAATCTTTAGATTCTATTTTAAAAGACAATAATTATAGTGAGGTATAAAATGGGAAAATTTGATGCACAAAAGAAACAAGAAATTAAAAAGAAAAATACTGCATCATTAAATGATGCAAATGAAGAAGAAGCTGTATTAGGAAGCATTGAAAAAGATGCTCCTAAACAAAAGCATCCGGGTGGTCGCCCAAAGAAAAAAAGTATTGATTATAAGAAAACAGAATTGAGAATTGATAAAGACTTGTATTATAATTTAAGTATTCTTGCCGAAATAGATGGACGTTCTACAAATAGTATTATTTGTAAGATATTAGAACGATATGTAAATGAAGAACAAAATATGCAGGCAATAATAAAATTCTTAAAAGAAAAAGAGGAATAGACAAATGAGAATAGGGAAGAAAATACTGGGTATAATAGGGAGCTTAATGTGTATAGGAATATTCACATCATGTACAAAAACCGAAGTAAAAGGAATTGATAAAATATATGTTTCAATGGATTATGGATATGCTGGAGATCCAAAATGGGAAGAAATCTCATTAGAAGAATTATCATCCCAAAAGAATGAAGATTCTGATAAATACGGAGTTGCGTATATTTATATAGGGTTTAAAGCAAATAAAGGTATTTTAATAAATTCAATCACATATACCTTTAACAATACACATAACTACGATAGCGAAAGCTTACAAAACTCACATCTATGGTGGTTAAATAGCGAAGATGGATTAGAAACATCTTTTAATAATATGGTTCAAAACCAAAAAACACAAGAAATTGATGTAGATTTGAACACATCACCAATAACAATAGAAATAAATACCTGTGTAGATACAGGAGTATATTTTCAATGTGTTATCAACAAAGGTGGAGAGTGGTCTAACATAAGCATAGACTGGAGAGAATTATAATAATGGAAAACGTTGGTGATTTAGCCAAGAAGAATCCAGCAGTCCTAAAAGCAAAAATAATAGCAGGAGTAGTATTATTAATATTCTTTACAATAGTAGGGATATTAAACTATATGAATCAAGGCTCTGGAGCATCCGTTAGCATCAGTTCTGATTTTTTTAAAAGAATTGATATTACAGAAAAAGATTTTATTTATACATATCAATCTCCAAAAGAACATCAAACTAACATCCTTTATTTTTTACTAGATCTAGAAACAGGTGAAAAAATCACAATGAGTATAAGTATTTATACTTATGGTGAAATATTTGAATTAGAAAAAGATGAAGATGATAAACCAAAATTACCAACTTTTGAAGGGTTCAGTAATGAATTTTCAAAAGAAATTACATTTGAAGCAGAAGGAGAAAAAACTTCATATTCAAATGAAGAGATTGATGAAATGGCAAATAAATATAAATATGATTTAAATATTAATTTTGAACCTACAAAAACTACAATAGTATATGTAAAATTAGAAGAAGAATGGCAAATAAATAAATTTTCATTTTTCTTTGAAAGTGTGAAATAGAAAGAGAGAAATGTATGAATCATTTAATAGTATTAAGTTGGATAGGAGATATATTCCTTGATTTAATATCAAGAGCATTATATGGATTATCATCTTTATTTTGTAGCATTGTATATGCTATAGAAAAAGTATATTTTTTCTTGTTAGGAGTTGAAGATATTCCTCAATCAGATAACAAAAATATATTTGAACAAATATTTGATAACAATGAAACTTTTAGAATATTAGGAATATTCCTGTTAGTCGCAGGATTTTTTTGGATAATATCATTTATTGTATCTTTAATAAAAAGTATGGTAAATCAAGATACTCCGGGTGCAACAAAAAAAGCATTATTTAATTCTGGTAAATCAATAATAGGAATAGTAGTTATGCCTTTCTTGTGTTTTACATTTTTCTTATTAGCAGTTCAATTAATAACAGTTATCGTTCATCAATTGAATGGTGGAGAAAACTCTAGTCTTGCTACACATATTTGGGAAACAGGTTATAAAAATTTTGAAATCCAAGATAGTGGTGTAGCAGTATATCCTTTTACATCATCCTATGATACATCTATGGGCTATCAATTTAGTTCCCAAAATATCTCTGGATTGACTGGCTTTTTTAATATCGGTAAAGATTATCATTTTGATTACTTTATTGTATTAATTGGAGCTGTAGCTTTAGGTGTTTGTATGGCTATAGCTACTATAAAATTATGTGGTAGATTAATAAATCTAACTATATTATTCATAATATCGCCTGTTGTTGTATCAACAATGAGTGTTGATGATGGAAAAAGATATGAAGCGTGGAAAGAAGTATCAATATCTAAGCTATTTAGTATAATGGGTTCTGTCCTTGCTATGTATATTTATTTAATATTATTACAAGTAGTTTCAACAGCATCATTATCTATAATGAATCAGCCAGCTCAAGAAGGATGGGAATATGTTTTAAATGCAATAACCGGAATTTTCTTCTTTTTAATTTGTGCTATAGCAGGAGCATTAATTGTAATAAAGGGTTCTGATATGTTAGAATCAATTATTTCACAAAATGCAGGTGGACAAGATGGTTTATCAGCAATTGCTATGGGACATGTTGGTAGAGTATTAGGTCGAGGTTTACGAGGTCTAGGTAGTAAAGGCAAACAAGCATTATTTGGCAAATCCGGAAACGGAAACGGTGGTTCTGGTGGAAACGGAAACGGTGGTTCTGGTGGAAACGGAGCTTTTCAAAATAAAGGTTCAACAGGAGCTTGGGGTTCATTAAAAAATGCTATGTCAAAGAATCCAGTATCACAAGGTCTTTCTTCATTAAAAAACAATGGTTTAGTTGGCTCTTTAGTAAATGCAGGAGCTTCAATGAAAGATACTGCGTTGGCTAATAAACAAATGAAAGAAGTTGGCTTCAAACATCCATCATTACATCCATCATTACGAAACGAGCAAAAGAGAAATATACAAAAAGATAGACAACAACTTGAAAATCTAAAAAGACAAGGTGCAAACAAACAGGAAATTAATCAATTAAAACAAGCTGGTTTAGGTACAACAGAATTTAGAACAAAAGCCATAGAATTAGGACAAAAATACAAGAAGCAAGCAGAAGAGGGGGTATATAGATAATGTTAAGAATTATACCACCAAAAGCGAAAGCATCTTATAATTTATATAAAGATTTCTCTTTGTTTGATTTATTAATAATGACAATTGATATTTTAATTGTCTTATTAATTTTTACGACTGTTATGCCATTTGTAGTAAAAATAATTCTAGGAGTAATTATATTAGCCTTTGGATTATCTTTAGTTGTAAATCTAAGTACAAACAAAAAGGGATATGATTTCTTTAAAAATATGCTTCAATATTTTGTAAGAAGAAAATATAATCCAGAAGTAGATTTACAAAAAGAATTAAATCTAAAATTCAATGAACAAACAGTTCTATATAACAATAAATATTCATCAATAGTAGAAATTACTGGAATAGACTTTGGTATTATTCCGGGAGATAAACAAGATTACATCATTGATTCAATTCAAAAATCATTTAAAAATATAAAACAAGGAAAGATTTTTAAACTAAATAAACCAATAGATTTATCTCCGTTCATAATAGAAACCGGAAGAAAATCAGAATATTGGCTTAATAAACAATTAGATTCATCAAAAGATGATGTAATAAATCAATGTCAATCAAGAATAAATATATTAGATAATGTAGCAATAAACCTAGATTATTTTCAAGAAAACAAATCCTTTATTGCAAATACATTCTATTTAATCCAATATGATGAAAACGAAGAAAGATTATTAGAAAACACTAAAGCTTTAATTAATAATTTTAATGATAATGGATTAAATACTAAACAAATTACTGGCGAAGAATTAAAAGCAGTATATACTTATTTTTACGAGAATGAAGAAATAAAAATTCCAGCCCTAAAAGAAAAACATGCATCAGTAATTATAAATGATGAAGAATGGAAAATTGGTTCATTTACAAATTTACCATTTCAAGTCGGTAATGCGTGGGCTTGGAAATTATTTTCTATTCCAAATACAAAAGTAGTATTAGATTTTGAAATACAATCAGACAATCAAAAAGTAATTAAATCTATAAATAAATCTATGCGTGAATACGAAGCTAGATTTATGGAAAAAGGTTTATCACAATCTTCTCAATTAGATATTGAAGTACAGTATAATGCACTTCAAAATTTATTAATGGCAGTAAAGCTAGGTAATGAAGAAGTACATAATGTAAGCTTATATATTATGTACAAGAAAGAAGATTATAAGCTTGTAAGCGAAACATTTAGAAGTGAAGGAATAATCCTAGATAGATTATTCCATAATCAATTTGAATCTTACCTTGCTATGCAACCATATAATTATCACATTTCTAAATATAATAAAAAAGAAATTAAAAATTTTAATACATCTGTATTAACTTCAATGTTCCCTTTTGTATCACATCCATTTTTAGATAAAAAAGGTGATTATTTAGGTTATTCAGAATATCCAATATTCTTTGATTTATTTAATAACCTACACCAAAAAGGAAACAAAACTAGAGTAAATGCTAATATGGTAGTATTAGGTAAAAGTGGTTCTGGTAAATCATATTTTCAAAAGAAATTATTAATGCAACAAGCATGTGATAATACAAAAATATTCATTCTAGATCCAGATAATGAATATGATTATTTAGCTAATCAATTAGCAGGCAACTGGATTGATTTAGGAGCAGTTTCAAATAATAAATCAAGAATAAATCCGTTTGAAATATTCCCATCTTTAGCCGATACAGAAGGCGAAAGTGGTGAATTAGATGCAACTAAATCATTCCTAGAACAATTCTTTAATATAGTTGCTCCAAATCTTGATGATGAAGCGAGAAGCACATTAAATAAATGTATTTCTAAATGTTATGATAAATGTAAAATAGATTCTTTTACAGATATATCTAAAATCAAAGCATCACAATTTCCTACAATGTCAACATTATATGATGTTGCTAAAAATTGGTTTGAAACAGCAGATAATGATTATGACAAATTAATGTTAAGAAAAATCGTAAATATGCTAGAAGATTTTACAACAGGTTCAAAGGCAAGACTTTGGAATGGTGCAACTACATTAAAATTAGATAATCCATTCTGCGTTTTAAATTTCCAATCATTATTTGGTAATTCAAACGAAGTAATTGCAAATGGACAAATGCTTTTAGTTATGAGATTTTTAAATCTTGAAATAATGAAAAACAAAGCTTATAACTTAAAAAATAATACAGATAATAAAATCATTATTGCCATAGATGAAGCACATAGATTCATCAATCCACGTTTTCCTGTCGCACTTGATTTTATGAGTCAAATGACAAAACAAATTAGAAAATACAATGGTTCAATAATTTGTGCAACACAAAATTTAAAAGATTTTATTGGTAATGATCCAAGAACATTAACTCCAGCATCAGCAGTAATAAACGGATGTCAATATACAGCTTTATTTGGTCTTAATGCTAACGATTTGGAATCAGTAGCTAAGATGTATGAAAATTATAACGGTGGTTTAACTGAACCAGAAATTCAAGCATTATCAACAGCATCATCTGGAGATGTATTGTTGCTCGTAGATTCAAACACAAGATTAAAAGCTCATATCGAATTATATTACAATGAAGATGATGTAATAGAAAATGTAAGATAAAAGGCTAAAATTTTTAGCCTTTTTTCTTTTTTATAAGTATTTTTAAAATCCTATTATATAGGATTTTATTTTTATTTATATGTATGTTATAATAAAACGTAGTGTGAAATAGAAAGAGAGGAAGAAAATATGAAGTTTAAATTTTTCGTTTATAATAACGAAAAAAATTCGGCTGATAAATTATTAGCTTATTTTCAAAAGCATAATTTTGAAAGCAACGATTGGAACATCATAGGAGAATATGATGTAAACCAGTATTCATATATTAATGGTTATTCATTTTTTAAGAATGATAAACTGTTATGTATAGAATCAAATAATGAAAATCCAATATTAGATATTTTTGGGCTTAAATCGAATTATATTCCTACAGAAGAGGAATTAACTCTTTTAAAAAGAACAAAAATATTTAATGAAAAAGATGCATCTAATCCATCATTCAAAAAGATGTTAGAATCATCAACATTCAAAGAATTGCATTGGCAAAAAATACAAAGCCCGAAGGAACTTGAATATTCAAAAAATATGAAAGCTGCATTGTATTTTTATTGCCATAATTTATTTATTTCTAATTTAGATTCATATAATTCATCATTACAACAACTTGAATCTAGTAAAAGTGTAAAAGATTTAGAAGATATTGTAAAATCAAAAATCTTTTATAATGATGAATTAAAATCTAAATATGAGAAAGAATATAAAACATTTAACAAAATGTTTGAATATGTTTTGATGCAAGATGAAGAAGTTAAAAGAGAAAAAGAAGAAATAAATAACATCATACGACAAATCGAACAAAGAGTTAAAGAAAAAAAGCTAGTAATTCATTATGATCCAACAGCATTAGTAATAGCAGGAATCCTATCTGCCGATAACAAAGTATTAGATGGCAGAAAATACATTGATTATCTTAATCAAATTGTAGAGGAAGCCGAAAACGAAATGGAAGATAACGATAATGAAGAATTTAGTTCTGATAATGTTATCTCACATACTAAATTATTAGCACAAAATTACGAACAATTTATTGCAAGAAGAAATACTATAAATTGGGAAAATTTTAAAAAATTCTTCCCAAAGGAAATGCAATTCTTCTGGAATGGAGAACCAAGAAGGCAATTTGTTGGATGGAAATTTACAATCGGAGAAGATGGAAAGGTATCTAAAATACCTGTAGATTGTAATCATTCAACAAAAAATAATATCAAACTTGCTAAAGCTAACGAAGAAATCAATTGCTGTTTTGAAAAACAAAAGGATGAAAATGGAACATGGATTTTGGATAAAAAAACTGGAAAACCAATTCCGGATTTTACAAAATATCATCCTTTAGGAATCAAAAACGCATATACTTGGTCGACTTTAGATGAAGTAATTGCCAAAGCTGTAGAGCTTGAACTAGATGGAATAGGTTTTGAAGCAGGATGTGGCATAGGAACATTAGATATTGATTCATGCATAGATAAAAATGGAAATTTATCTCCATTAGCTAAAGAATTGATGGAAGCATTTGACACCTTTTCTACTAAATCGCCATCTGGAACAGGATTACATCTTTATTTCAATTTTAAGCCTACAGAATTAAGCTCAAAATTCAAAGTTAAAACTCCAGAACTTGAAGCATATTTAGGAAGATTGAATAAAGATGGAACATATTATCCACCAGCTCATTTTTTTGCAGAAGCAGGGCTTGAATTAGATGGAGCTAAAAAGAAGCTTCAAACATTAAAAAAAGCCCAAGAAACAGTTGAAAAGGTATTGCCTAAATACTTAATGCCTACAGAAGAAGAATTAGCTAAAAGAGAAAATAATCTTCAAGCTGAGGAATTAATTAAAGGTTCAGCAGGCAATTCATTAGGATTAACATCAGAACAAATTATTGAAAAATTAACCCAATCTTACGAAAGAAGAAAAAATGAATTTTTTGGTTATAACAAATTTGAAGAAATGTATCATTTCGGAAATTGGGAACCATTCTATACCCAAGAAGAAATTGATAATGAAGGTCAATCACAAGCTGATTTAACATTATGTAATATGATTGCCTTCTATACTGATTCATTTGAACAAATAGATAATATATTTAGAAGTTCTGGCTTAATGCGTGAAAAATGGGATAGAATCACATCCTATAAACGTGGCTTAACTTATGGCGAAAAAACTATAGCTTTAGCTATGAATAACACAAAGAATTTTAAATTTAATCCAAATTATAATAAAAATAATCCAACTACAGAAAAAGAAGAATCATCAAATAAGGATTCTGGAATGGAGATGGATTAAAATTGTTTGATTTTAAATATAGTAGTAATGAAATAAACAATTATATTAATTCTCTTCCTAGAGATAAAGAATTATATATAAGTGATAAATTTTCACTAAAAATAAAAGAAGATTATATTGAAACATCTTATGAATGGTTTGAACATGATGTATCAGCAATAGAATTATATTATAAATTTAATGATAACATCATAGTAAAAGAAAATCTTTTTGATTGGATTCGTGGAACGGATAATGAAAAGCATCCTACATTATTAGATGGCTTTGCAGAAGTTTTAAATCAATTAAAGGATGGTATTAGAGATTTATCTCTTCCAAAAGCTTTAAATACCAAATTTTTAGATGATATAAAAGATGAACAAAGAAGATATGAACAAAATTTATTTAATGATGAATTATATAAATATGACAAAAATTTGCCATTATCAACGATAACTGGGAATGGACATACATCTTATTTCACTCATTTTTTTGAAGATGGAGAAGATTTATTAAATATTATAAATATTCTATCCAAAAAAAATGATCTAACAGCTAAAAATTTAATTCAAAAAGCCCAAAAATATTTAAAGCAGTTTGCTCCAAAAGTTTATGAAGAATATATAAAGAAGGAAGAAAATATGGATAAAAAGAAAAAATTCAAGGAATTTACTCCTAAAGAAAAATTAAGATATACAGATATTACAAACACCTTAATTAAAAGTTTTGAAGATAATCTAATGAATAATAGTCAAAAATATTGGGAATTTATTAAAGCTCAAAATCAATTTAATATGGCTGATTATTCATTTAGAAATAGAATATGGTTATGGAATCAAGCTACTGTACAAGACTTTGTTCCATACTTTGCTACATTTAAAGAATGGAATAGAGAAAAGCTATCTATTAAAGCTGGAGAACATGGAATGTCTATACTAATTCCATTTTCTAAAAAAACAATTTATTGGTCTAAAGTAAATCAACTAGGAGAAGCTGATGGAGTATTACCAACTACTCTTTCAGAAGAAGAATTAAAAGAAAGAAATATGAAAGTTGCAGAAGATGGAAATCTTTTAAGAAAATTTGAAGTACAAGAATATTTCCAAAAAGCTTGTATATTTTCTATCTCTCAAACAAATGCAACTCCAGATATGATTCCAGATATTTATAAAACATATAATGTAGATGCAACAGGAGAAGAGAACAAAAACATTTTAGAAAAAATGAAGAAATTTTGTTCAGCTATGGGTATCAAATATGTTGAAGATAAGAGTATAAATTCTTTATTATTAAACGGAAGTAATTCACATTATTGGAGTGGTGAAAAAGTTATTAAAATAAAGGAAGAACTTCCTACAGATGCTAAGATTATGGTGCTATCTCATGAGATCGGACACGAACTAATGAAACATCTTGACAATTCCGATATACATCAAAAAACATTATCACACGATAATCAAGAAATCCAAGCACAATTATTCTCTGATATGGTGCTAGATTATTTTAAAATAAATACACAGGATTTATATTCTAAAGACTATATTGCTGGTTATTTAAAAATGACAAAGCAAAGCCCATTCTGGAAAGATGAAGAATCTTGGAAGAAATTAAAAGCTTCTCAGCTATTAGCTAATGTAGAAGCTGTAGAACCTGTTGTTTCGCTTTTTAAAGAAGCATACGAAAATGACTTCGCTGATATGACAAAAATCGAAAATAGACAGATTTTACACGTTATAAAATCTAAGGATGAATATGGCATAGCAAGAGAAAAACAACAACAGATAAATACAAATCAAGATACTTATAAAGAAGTAGAACAAAACGAAATAAATGGAATGGAGATGGATTAATTTATGAGTAAAATTAAAGACTTAGTTCCAGACATGAGATTGTCTGTAGAAGAGTATTATGCTAATCTTTTCAATGGTGATAACAACGAATTTGTCAAGATGTTTGAAAAGAAAAATAAAACAGCATATATTATGAAGTCTGATACGATTGAAAATCTTGAAGATTCACCATATTTAGAAACAACGCAAAAGACAAAAGAGTTGTTTGAAAGATTAAAGGAAACATTCTTTTATTTCATAGTGGTATCAGAAGGAGATAAATATAATATCCCTGATGAAGTATTTGATACAGTAGAAGAAGCTGTTTCATATTTAAAAGAAAATCTATAGAAAATAAAAAGCTGGAGAATTAATCTCCGGCTTTTTTAATTGTTGATGCTTGGATAAGAAGCTGTAGCATTAGAACTAATTAAGCTCCAAACAACATTGAATATTACAATTGAAAGAACGCATAATACGAATCCTATAATAACCCATATTAATTTTGACTTAGCTTGCTGATGCTCTTCGGCAGAATTGGAAGTCATAAATTTAATGCCTGTAGTAATTATCATAAAGATAAATACGAAGGCGGCAACGCCAATCAAAATATTAACTCCAGTTTGAAGAACGCCATCAATTCTTTCATCAATGATTGCTAAAAACATGTTTTTTCTTTCCACCCTTTCTAAAGAATAAGTGTATTTCACAAAACTATTTTCGGACTCCGAAAATGAAAACCACAGCATATATTTTAATATATTATGCCTGTGGTGTCAATATGTTGCAAAAAATGGAATGTGCCATTTTGTGCCAACAACCTTATCCTGCTTCAAAATAATTAAATATTTAGATATATATTTACATTGTTTTGACTATATAATATAA
>Ga0326511_10002722_pt1 | contig 14288 bp, 28 predicted proteins | sample 0_2496_0518_D_FD_203701 | JGI IMG/M metagenome (GOLD analysis project Ga0326511, IMG submission 203701) | Bovine rumen microbial communities from UC Davis, California, United States - 0_2496_0518 | ecosystem: Host-associated > Mammals > Digestive system > Stomach > Rumen | place: USA... | reverse complement strand
AGTCAAGCAACCATGTCCATACTGCTTTCATATAGGCATCGGACAACGGTTCCGGCTGTGCGGGTGGCAAGGCTTTAAGGGCATCTTCGCACCGCCCAAAAACGCCTCGCAATTCAAAACACGCATCGCTTACGGCATCAATCGCCGCCTGTCTGCTGATTAAATCGCATGTGTGCGTTTCCGTGCGTTCTTCGTGCGTTTCGGGCTGTGCGGATGACAAATGTTCGGAATTTCCGAACAACTCAAGTGCCGTTATAGCCATGCCAAAAGCTGTTTTCCCTTCGTCATTCAGTTCGCAATAATCATCCAAACTTTGTTCTAAGCCTTTCAGCAAATTTATTGCCTGTTGATTATTCATTCTTCCCGCCTTTCTGGATAATCGTCATCAGTAACGTTCCGTTTCTCCCACAAATGACAGTACCCATCTTTCGGCAATGCATAATGTTCTTCTATCGGGCATCTGGTTCTCCCGTCTGCATACCATCCACCGTTGTTTGCTGTCCTGCCACAATTTACGCATGTGCGCTCTGGCTGTGCGGATGGAATTAATTCCACATATCCGATTGCCACTTCAACGCCTTTTATCTGTTCTGCCATGACAGGGTATTTCTCCCATGCGGTTATCAGTTCTTTCAAATCACTCAAAAGTCTTCGCCTACTCACCGCATCCTGTCTACTGATTGTATCTGAGTTGTTCGGAATTTCCGAACAGTTGGTTTCTGGCTGTGCGGACGGAAGATTTATCAAAACATCATCGGTCTTTTTCGCATCCTCACGAAATTGATCGTCAAGTGCTTCTTTCAACACTTTATCTCCAACAAACACTTCGCCCGGTTCGACTATTGTTTTTTGTCCGAATAGTTCCGGTCCGTGGTCATCGAACATATCCACAGCATCATAAAGTATATCGCTAAAAGAATTAGCATCATCTTCATCGAATTTCATTCCTGCCACATTCTGCATCCAATGGAATATCTCGTGAAACAATGCTTTCAGAAATATCTCTTTCGGAACATCTCCGGCAATATAAATATTTTTTTCTTTCGGGTCATATACTCCGAATCCCGTTATTCCGTTTTCGTCTTTGATGCAATCATATCCTCTGCAACAATGTATGGTTGGGAATTTTATGTCTTTACCAACTTGCTCGGTACTTGCACTCTGCTTGCTTAATGCGGAAATCGCAAGGTCAAGAGCTGTTATCTCTCTTCGCTCTTCCAACATCGGAGAAGTAGGGAGAAAATAATTTTTCATGCTTTCAAGCATTGCAGCAGCTTCTTCATTCGTCATTCTCGGCATACGCTCACCTCTTCAAAATATTCCGCAAACGCCTGTTTGATTTTCTCCATCAAATGTTTGGACGGTTCAGACATTTCTGTCAAAATCCGCATTACTTCGTCAGATAATTGAATCTCCATCTCATAGCTGTCAAGCATATTCGCAAGGCTTTCGTCTCCTTCCGGCTCAAAACTGATTGTCGGTATATCTGTGGCTTTTATCATCTGACCATTCGGCGTAGAGAAATAAACGCCCGTAGGCTTTTCTTTTGTTGGCATCCGCATCACCTCTCAAAATCAATCTTCTGTCCGCACCATCGGCAGAATTCACCGTTCCCCGGTGCATCTTCACAGTTTCCGCATACCCTTATCGGTCTGCCGGATATGTCCAATACTTCCATCATCTTCATAGGTATCTGCTTCTCCAGCGCATCGATCGCCAGTTCCAGAGCCTCATACGCATCTCTCGATATCTGAGGTTCCCATGCTTCGGGTTCTTGCAGGCGTTCAAGAATCGGTATTGCTTCCTGTGGGATCATTCCGAATCACCTCTCAATCACGATAAGGAATCCTGTCCTGTTCGTCTTCGTATACGTCAAGGATCTGCCCTGTTTCGATAACATATCCTGCACCGCAATTTTCACATTCCAGTTTCTTTAAGAGCGTTCCTTCCGGTCTTACGGATACCCATCTTTTACCGCATTTAACGCAGATCACCTCTGATACAGAATGTGGTTTTCTTGAATCAATACTTTCAATCATCTGTATTGCCCTTTCTTAACATTTATCATGCACCTAGCTATGCACTAAAGCCTGTTTCTATGCTTGAGTGATAAAATATACCACCCAAGCATGAAACGCCTTAAAATCGGCTTGTACGTGGCTATTTCATCCACTGCCATTTCCAATACACTTCCACCGCCGGCTCCCTCACGTACACATCCGGCCTGCCCTCGTATTCCGTCTGTATGCAGGTCCCACGCAGCTTGGTTTCCGCGACTTCAATGATTCTGTCCGATCGGAGGATAACCGGGGCGAATGTGTGGAAGTCTGTCAATGTCAGATATCCCATCACTTCGCCTCAAATCCTGTTTTGGTGCCATTAATGCACTCACTATTGTTTTTAAGCATATAGCATCCGTTTTCATACAAACTACTCCAATGACATGTGTGCCATTTGCAATCTGTATTTATGCAAGCATTTCTAAGTGTTGCATTCCTTACATTTATTGTTCCAAGTATACCGTGTCGTTTCTCTGTTTTTTTTGCCATATACCCCATATCACTTCGATTTCTCCCTCCATTTCTCACACGTCCCCTGCAGCTTGATCTTCTTTTTCTTGATCTTACAGTAGCCGCCCTTGTACGTTTCGCCGCAGTGAGCACAGTTTTTGCAGATCTCTTTCACTTTCGCTTCACCTCGTATCATTCATAACTGTTTACAGAATCCTGCCACAAAGCGACCATAGAACTTTCGGCAATATACAATTTCTGATAATTCTCCTGCGCCTCTTCTGACATTTTTTCTGCGGTTTCTAATCTTTTGGCCATAACAGCAAAACTTTTTTTCATCTTCTTCGCAAGAGCGACATTCGTATCATATGCCCTTTTTGCCAATAAAACCTCGTTGTATGCCGCCGTAAAAGTCGCTTGAATAGTAGGACTATAAAATTCACATTTCTTACAAGAAGTATTGGTTGTCATGCGACAGTATCTGTCATCGCCTCGATATTGACACGTATCCTCTTTTTTACCCCCCCCTGTAGTTTTTTTTGCCATTTCACAGATATATTTTTTGACCTCGTTATAATTCATGATTGCTTCCTCCATAATGTGTATGTATCCTTCTCTGATATTGGTATCCAGTACATAGCCCCATGCCACTTGCCATGCCGGAACAGCTTTTTATGCCGCCCGTCCATCACGACCTCCCACACTTCATCCTTCCGTCCGTTCCGCCTGATCACCTTGGCTCCTGCAGGCAGCTTACGAACCTCCGTGACAGTCAGAATCCGATCCTTAGTCTTTTCCATAAGCAGCCTCCTTAGCCTTTTTAAATCGTCCCTCATGAAGCTCCCTCATGGTGGTGCAAAACGGACACTTATGATATGGATTGCTTTCCCATGTCCGAAGGATCGGCATTTTCGCCTTACAGTCCGGGCATACCGCCATGAGTACACCCGCCTCGATTTCGTAATGCCAGAATCTCGTTATCATTTCGTAAGATCCACCCCCATTTCTTTGAGTGCCTTATATACAAATTGCTGTGAGAGTCCCATTTCCTCAGCAATCTGCGGGACCTTCCACCCTCCTGTCTCATAAAGCGTGCGCATCTTACCATAATCCACGGAGCCCCTTGGTTTCGGACCGCGCTTCTTGGGAGTTTTTTCAGTTGCTTCAGTTACCTCGGTTACCTCAGTTACCTCGGGATCCGTGTCGTCCGTCTCGATCGGCGGCTCATCTGCAAACACGATCTCGCCTGTGATATCGATTTCCGGTAGTTTGACCTCATCCGTAAAATAATACATGCCTTTGAGCATATCGCCCAGTAATGCAGGAGCGTATTCCTCCCAATTCTCCGGATCATCCGGCGACGGGATAAGAACCTTTACATCCTCACCGTTCATGTATCTTTCCAGTGCCTCTTTGATGCTGATTTCTTTGAGCATATTCTTTCCCTTTCTGTTCAGTAGTTCACTCGTTCGTTCCATATCCACGCCATTCTGTCCATGGCAATTTCGAATTTTTCGTCATTCTCCACCTTTATCCGCATGAACCGCACTATGATGTGGCAATTCGCACACACGATTCCATCCGGTTCGAAATCGGCGTTGAAGTTGTAACTGACTTTTTCGCCACAGAATGGGCATGGTCTTAAATCTGTCATGTTCTCATCTCCTTCAGAGCGGACACGTTATGTCCGTTTAACTTTTCATCCCCACTGTTCAGCCATTGCCCGTGCTATTCCGGCAAAGGTCTTGCTTCTGATTCCACCATCCCTGGAATATTGGTCTTCCCAGACCTTTACTTTTCCGGAAGGATGCACTCCATACAATTCTCTGTTATTTGGTTTCTCTCCCGTATATGTCGGAACAAGCGGCTGCAATCCCTTCAGCCAAAAGCACGTTTTCTTTGTCACGAAATCATTCTTGTCTTCCGGACCGTAGCTGAACATATACGGGTCTATGCATTGATCTGGTTTTCGGTAACAAGTGTTCATGACTCCTACGGGATTCTCTATTGCTATCCTGTCGCAATCAGCGTTGACACAATCCATAAAAAACCTCATGCCGTCAATTCTGTTCAGTGTCCGTGCGTTAATCCAATTCAGAGGAGTCATCTTGACGCTGTGTTGTCTTGTAGCAACATTGCTGAGATACGTGCAAGGCGGATGAGCAATTATCAAATCCCATCGGTCTATCTGTATCTTTTCGCCTGTCTGTAATCTCATCACGCCACCGTTAAGCACCGCCCGGGCATCCATCAGAATGTGCCATTTTGGCACCCCCCCCCGTACATTTTTGGATGTCACAGGAGTAGGCTTCGTGGCCTTTTTCGCGGAATGCCTTGCATACTGTCTGTGATTCCTCACAAGCCACAAGCACCCTCACTCAAACTCCCCCTCTCTCCACGGTCTCAATAATTTTGCCCTCCACTTCTTCTCATGCTCATCCGTCACTTTTTCAGCGTATCTAACCGCCTCATCCCAACTCTTAAACCAACTCACCCCAACACAATTCGTCCGCACAAACCGCAGTGAGCTGCTTCCGCATCTGCTCCAGGTATTGATTTTGTATTCCGTGTAGCCGCCTCTGATTATCTCTGACACCTTGCCTTTTACGATTTCGTAGTGGTAAGGCTGTCCTGAAAAGCGATAGTCGGTGGTGGATTCGGAGATGCCGTAGAGAGTAGTGCCGAGTGGAAGTAGTTTCTTACTCATCCTTTCTTCACCCTCACTTCGACCTCGATATCATTGCCCTCTCTCCAGCCAAGCTCATGCAAGGTAGCTTTTGGCACATATAAAGTTTTGATTTTCTCCCCGTCCTCTCTGAACAGGACAGTGTTTTTTGTGGTGCGCTCCGGTGCTAAAACAACTTTCATATTTTCCCTTTCTCCTTTTCATCGTGATAGTTTATGACTGCCAAGATCAGCAGTTCCGCCAGCCTGTCATTGTTGTACTTCTTTGCCAATGCTCTGCCGTCATTGCAAATCTCATCGTTCCAAACAGTCTTGTCCCACTTCTTTATGAATCCCCACAGATCGGTCATAAATTCTGCAAGTAGTTTAAGATGCAATCTCTTGCCTCCTCCCATCCGTGACATACCACAGCCCTGTAGCCGAAACCGTTCAAGGCATCCAACCACTTCTCCTGATTCGAGCTTGTCTTGCCATGTTTCGTCTTCATCTCGATAAATAGTCCATGGTATTCCTTATTCGGTATCGGCAGGAACAGGTCCGGCACTCCGCTTTTCACTCCAAGCTCTCTGTTCCTGATGCCCCACTTAATCCCCGCGCTGTTTTCGTTCGGTATATGAAAAAGAAATTGCAGGCGCGGATCCGTCCGGCACCACTGAATCAGTTGTCTCTGTTCTCCGTCTTCTGAAAAATCCTTCTTTTTTATCTCGTCATTCCATCCAAAAGTGTTTGTTTTTTTATCCATTTCAAATTCCTCGGTTACGAAACCTCAATCAGAAAAAATGGTATTGGTTACGAAACACAAGCCAGAGACGGATAAAGTTATTAATACATAGGGGGAACTTCGTCCCCTATGTATATAACTATCCGCTTCTCCGCCTCGCTTCCGGTCACGTTTCCAGCTACAAACTATATATATAAGGGTTTCGTAACTTGTAACTGTGAGCCTTAAACAGGTGTCCACGGAACCTTGTTATTGTCTACTGCGTGTACATAAGAAACACCTTTGTAAACAATAACTTTATTTCCTCTCCTATAGACAACGCCGGTTCCCCCTTGAAGAGTCGCGGTAGCGAATTTGGTTTTCGCCGAAGTATGTTTTTTTAAATTCGACTCGCTTAGTCCAAGTTCTTCCATGGCACGTTCTTTTGGGATTGCTTCGTTGACTTCAAAGGTTTCGAGATCAAAAAGCTCCTCCAGGGCATCGGCAATTTCGACCTTCTCTTTTTGCCCGTCCGCCACGCCCTGCTTTCCTTTCGCTTCGCCGTATTTTGCATCTGCAAGAAAGTTCCATGAATCCACCTTATGCACCGGATAATCAAACCAAAGTCTTGTGGGAGCCAGCGGCGGAAATTCTCGAAGCGTTCCAGACAGTTCCCATGCTGTTAAGCTCTTGGTTTCCGTATGATTGTTGTCCCGATATCGTTTTTCCATACCTTCTTCGATTGCGAGCTGCGTAAGGTCGAGGATTGCATCGGGATCCCTTGCGAACACTCCGGATCCGGAAGATCTGTCCACCGCATTTTTGTATCTGCCTGTCGCACCTTTGCTGTGGTGGTGACAGTAAATCATGGCTGTTTGTGTCTCAAGAGAAACTCTGTCGAAATAGGAGCAGAACTCACTCATTTCTGTGGCGTTATTCTCATCACCGGTGATAACCTTGTATATCGGGTCAATGATGATTGCGATATATCCTTTATCCTTATATCTTGAAATCAGGAACGGTGTGAGCTTATCCATCGGGACGGCTCTTCCGCGAAGGTTCCACACGGTGATCATGCCTGCGTTTTGTGGATGAACGCCCATGCAAGTGTAAATATCATTAAACCTGTTAAAGCAGCTGCTTTCATCAAGCTCCAGATTGATATACAGCACCTTGCCCTGTTTACATTGATATCCCATCCATTTGAGACCTTCCGCAAAACAGATCGCCAGCTCCATGAGTAAAAACGTCTTCCCTGCCTTGGATGGTGCGGATATAAGCATCTTATGTCCTACTCTCAAAACACCTTCTATCAGTTCTTCTTTCAACGGTGGAAGATCCCGAAATACTTCTGCAAGAGTGACATCATCAGGGAGGTTATCATTCTGTGTATCGGCCCATTCTTTCCATTCTTCGTAGGTTGAAAAGCCGATGTTTTTCGCTACGATGTACTGGTATTTTTCACCGCGCATGATACCCGGCATCCTGGAATATCTGCTTGCGTTTTTATCATTCGGATCTACGTGAAGACCGTTCTTTTTGCAGAAATCATAGATGAAATCAACCCTGCTTCTGTATGTCCTGTGGTCTTGCCCGGCATCAACATGAATGATTGCATGAAGACTTTTGTTGCCCGAATGAACAAGGCACACAATTGGAAGTTTCATTTCCTGATACAGCGCATATTGCTTTTCTATGCTGTCCTTATCAGACTCCACGAGACAGTATCTGAAATCAGTTACATTTGCATCCGCTTCGCCCTGTCCGTCAAGCGGATTGATCCTGATCATTGCTCCCGCCGGTGTATCTTTGGGATGTTTTTCGGATATAGTCGATTTTGAAAATCCGTGTCTCAAATCTTCGATAAGCTGCTTTTTCGTCCTTCCCTTAAATCCGTTTTTTGGAACCCATCTACCGTCTACTTCTTCCAGCTTGTCGCAATAACCCACATACTCATCATCAAGAAACAGAAGGTTGAGGTACTCGCGCAAATCATCAATCGGGTCTCCCTGCATCTCCGGAACCGTTTGCTCTTTGACATATGCGGAATCTATGATTTTGTAATCAAGGCCGATAGTGTCAACCTTATCATCCCAGCCGAAAGTGCCGATGGAAGATTCAGGCCTGTAGCCGTTTTCTTTCGCCATCTGAAATATCGTGCCGCCCGTGATATCATGTCTGTTGAAGCTATTCCATTTTTTCTCACATACACCGGTTTTGTATTTCGGGCTCCCCATGCTCCATGCGTCCCAGTCGGAGCAAGAATATCCTTCGTGCTTCAATCCCATTCCGACTTTCACCCATGTTTCATAATCATCCGGATTTATGTATTTTAGGCAGTCCAAGAGCTTGTCCATACAAATTCCTCCGGTCTTACCAATAATCTATAAGGCTTCCAGCCGACCGCTGCCAGCTGAGTAATCTTTTTACTTGCGAGGTCAAAAGGCCACATTCCAACATCTCTGTATCCGTATCTTTCCAGTAGAGCAACCTGTTTCGGAGTCGCAAGACCTTCGTTTCTTCTGTTTATGATCCTGTCAATAATTCGGCTGCATTGCCCTTTCGTCATTCCGGTGGGATCTATGCCCGATTTCTCAATCATTGCAATCTGCTTTTCTGTGGGTTTTTCCGATTCCCATCGAAACTCCGGTTCATAGTCGGCAAGATCCATATCACCGATACTGACAAACCATTGCAGCGGATTTATCAGCCTTGCTTTTTTGTGCGCTTGCGCTGCAAGTTCTTCCGCAAGTTTTTTTCTTCGTGCTTCGACAGCATCCGAAGCAGCTCCGAACAGATCAATTTCGTCTTTCATTGATGCCTTTGTCACTTCATCGCGGTCTTTTTCTTCCGCGGCAAGATCTGCAGGCTTGCACAAATCTATTCGCTTTGATAGATTGTGTTTTGTGGTCATCCATAAGAAATCGAGAATCAGAAGATTTTCTTTTCCTTCTGCGGGCCTTGTTCCCCTTCCGATCATCTGCACATATAGGCTTCTGATTTTTGTCGGCCTGAGGACAACAACACAATCAACGGACGGACAATCCCAACCTTCTGTGAGTAGCATGGCGTTACAAAGTACGGAACCGGTTCCCGCTTTGTCAAACCATTCGAGCGTTTCTTTTCTGTCTGGGCTGTTTCCGTTTACTTCCCTGGCTTCCAGTCCTTCGCGTTCAAGATACCCTCTGAACTCTTGCGCTATGCTCACCAGTGGGAGGAAAACAACTGTCTTTCTGTTCCCCGCATATTCGGCAATAGCCTTTGCTATTTGTGGTAAATACGGCTTTAAAATTTCCGCAATCGAGTTTACTTCATAATCCCCAACTCTTATTTTTGCATCGCTCATATCAATCTTGAGCGGTACGGTTCTTGCGTTTAATTTGCACAAATAACCGTCTTGAATGGCGTGTAAAAGTGAGTATTCGTAAGCGATCCTGTCATAGTATTGACCGAGGTTTTTCTTGTCTCCGCGGTCCGGTGTGGCTGTCACTCCGAGGACATCGGCGGAACCAAAATGATTCAAAATCTTCTGGTAAGAATCGGCTAAACTGTGGTGAGCTTCATCAACAATCAATGTTTTGAAGTGATCATTTCCGAATTTTGCAAGCCTTGATTCTCGCATTAATGTCTGAACACTTCCTACTGTCACTGGCAAATCGGAGTCAAAACTTGACTCTGATGCCTTTTCTTTTGCGGCATAATCGCCCGTCAGTGAATGGTATTTGTCACGCGCCTGTTCTATCAATTCATCGCGGTGCGCAAGGATCAGAACGCGCCCCTTTTCGGTTCTGTCCTGCGCGATCTTTGAGAAACAGATTGTTTTACCTGTCCCTGTTGGCAGAACAAGCAGCTGTTTTTTCCACTCGTGCCAGCCTGATTCAACGGCATTAATAGCCTCTTCCTGATACGGTCTCAGGTTCATAAATTAAATTTGGGGGCTGCCGATGCGTCATTGTTCTTGATTACATTCGGAGTATTCTCCGGCGTATAACACTTCACGATGGTATTGTAATCGTTCCCTTTGGAACCCTTTTCATGTCTTATTTCACAAATGCCCTTCTTCCCGATAATATCGTTCCACGGGAATTTTACTTTTCCGCTCCCCTTCTTAACAAGGCCGATGCACTCAAAGAACTGATAGATCAACCATGCGAGATTGTCGCAGAGTTTCAGTCTGTGAGTGAGTTTGTTGGTTTTTAACTTGCCCTGATCATTCACCCATTTGATGGTGAATTCAATATTTGCCTGATTGCAGGCAGGGATCTTGCTGTCTGCGCTCTTCGGCTCAAACCAAGCTCTTTCAAAAGCGGTAACCTCAAACTCATAATCCCCATCGGGGACAAGTTCAAACTCGCTCTCTTCTACTTCGTCATCCCATCCGAAACCCTGTGATACATTCATGTTGCTGTCAGCCATTTTTTTATCCTCCTTAATTAAATGGTATTTCTTCTTTGTTCTGTGTTTCGATTGCCTGTTTCTTGACCTCTTCCCAATTTGCGAGAATAAAGTCAATCAGTTCGTTGCTGTAGTCTTTGTATTCTGTTGTTGATGCCTCCCAGCCTTTTGCTCCGGCAAGATTTTCAATCACCCACGGATCGAGATTGCTTTCGTTAATCTTCCTTTCCAGTTCCTTCCATTTCGGTTCGGGCTTCGGAACGTTACCGATCACTGAGCTGATGGATTCAAATTTCATCGGTAACGGACTTTCAAGGCCGTAACGATTTTTAGCATCCCAGCAGTTATGATGAGTGGTATACATGACACGTTCGCCGCCCTGGACTTTGTTTCTGCCCTTTGCGGCTCCCTGTCCGTCCACGTTCACAACAATGGTTTTGTAGTTACAGAACAGGATCATGTCAGCCCATTCTTTTACAAGCGGAGCGGTTTTCTTCTGGAGCTTCAGCTCCCAGCGGTCGTAAGCTCCCATTTCGTCCGGCTGTTCGAATTTTCGCATTTGTGCGTGTGCCGTCAAAACGATATGAATTCCGGCTGCAATGACTTTGTCCAGTTCGGATAAAAGCTTCTGAAACTCTTCTGCCAGCATCACATATCCCTTGCCGTACCCGGGGCTTTCAATACCTGCGTCTCCGAAAAGCTTTTTCACACACTTCATTTCCGCCCAGTCGGCGGTGTCGATCACGAGTGTGTCGCAACAATCCGGATTCTGGTAAACATATTTCACTTCATCCAATATGTCCTGCCATGTTTCGGGTACGGGCAATCTTGCCACATCCATCTGTTTGGTGGATCCTTCTGTATCAATAAAAACAGGATTCGGAAACTGCGAAGCCAGTGTGCTTTTTCCGATACCTTCAGAGCCGTAGATCAGCGTCTTTGTCGCTGACGGAATTACACCTCTTGTTATCTCCATTTTTTACCTCCTTATCAGTCATAGTTCGCTACCTTCCGATAATGATCATTCAAACAATCCTCACACATGATCATGTCATCGCCGATGTCATAATAATCATCGCCGTCCGCAATGGAGCCGCCGCAGAAAACGCAATGCAGACACTGCCTGTCGGAATCTTCCAAATCGGAAAAATATCGTTCCGCATCCCGTTCCGGGTTATCCGTCCACATCATCCCCATTCATCCCCCTCTTCTTTTTCGACGTAGTAGAACCGTACTACAGTGGTCTTGTTTATCTCGAACAAGATGTAAGCGATGCAAGACGGATCATCCGGGTCAAGCTCCGCACTGTGTGCTGCAATATCCCGAGCCACTAGCATGAAATTTGACGGCGTGGGCTCCATCTTTTCCACCATATCGAGCATGGCGGAATAGTCTTTGTTGTCGCCGCTCTTATACCACTCGTTTCTGATGCACATATCCCGTACATCACCCCTGCTCCAAACCACTTCTTCTGTTACCTTCATCTTGTTTTCTCCTCTCGATTTTGATACACTCGAGATGAAGACATACCCAATGCCTTCACCTTGAAAAAGCCTGTCTGACTACCAATCGCGCGGGCTTTTTCTCTGTTCTAAACTGCAAATTGTGTGTCTTGCGAATGGGTAAATATTCCTTCGCAACACTCCCGGCGAAGTCCTTCCAGTACATATACTGGAGGCGTTTCCGCTTATGTTTTCCCCATCGGACAATGCGGTAGGGTCTTTCCGTTCCCCATTCCTTCACGAGCACCACCGTCCCCAGCAGCATCCCGTAAACGTCTTCGGGTTTCGTTCGGACATAATCCAGGTATTCGTCCGAAAACACTTCCTTTCCAAGCCGATATCCCACGCTTTAGGCCTCCTTCCTTCATCCGCGGTAAAATGTATGGTTGCCATGCGTAAACAGCGTCGTGAGGGCTTCTGAGTGCCATGTGGGGCCGTCTGAGTTAGTACGGAAGTAGGTCGCACCATGACTCTCGTCCCAGCCGCCTTGCACCATGTTCAGAGCAATGTAGCACTGCTCATCAGGAACCATGTCGTAATAACGACCGTCCCAGATCGGAGAAAACTGGTCTTTCTGGCAGATCACGCCCTCGACAGTTGATGGAAACTCGGGATCAATCACCCGGTTAAGTACGACTCTCATTACAAGAGCCTTGCCTTCCAGATCCTCCCCGCCTGCCTCCGCCATAGTAAGCTTGAGCAACATCTGTTCCTCGCTCTTCGTGATCGTAACCTTTTTCGGTTTTTCCGCTTCTCGGATCCGCGTTGAGCTTAACAGTTCTTCCTCTCTGATCGCCGCCGCCTGCTCGGCCACATACCGCTCCATTGAGATGCCATAATGCGGCTCCCTGACCTCTTCCTGTCGCTGTGGAAAAGCTCCAAGCATCAGCATGATCGCCGCAGTCCCCGCCGCTGTCTTGATCGCACTTTTAACAAACCGCCTTCTCATTTCATCCCCTCCCTTGTACTTAATCCACAAACGTGTGCTTGCGGAAATCATAGATACCAAACCGCTTTGTTCCGATCAGAACCTCGGTGCGGTCGTCGTCGATGTCTTTGGTATGAGTGTCTGAAATGAACAGTTCCGTATATCCCAGTGTTCTCAGAGCTTTCTCTATCTCACTTCTCTTTTCGCGTCTTTCCATCATGTTCGGTCTCCTTTCGTGGCTCTGTGGCCAAATCGAAAATAATTGACAGTTGCCGCGCCGTAAAACTCGGGTTGTCACGGGGCGCGTGCGTGGTGACCTGCTTGATCAGGTAGCTCCGGATGAGCACCCGGCTTTCGTCCAAATCAATCATTTTCTGGACTTCCGTCCGCAGGTCGTTCATGAATTTCTCAAACCGCTCTCTCTTCATGCGATTCCCTCCATGAGTATTTCTCTCACTGCCTTCCGAAGCTCCTCCTTGTCAATCTTTTGCGGAGGTGCAGGCTCTGCTTCCCATTCCCTCATGCCCAGCTCCCGAATGATCTCACCGGGATCGTACGGCTTGACGAATTTCGACAGATTCTTGTCGAGGAGCATCCTCCGATTGCTCAAGTAGTCCGCAAAAGCCGGGAAGTATACGAGTACGATATTTCCGTCATCAATCACCGATCTGGTGCCATACCTCCCCGAAAGCTCTCTGAGTTCCTTCAAGCGGGCCGCTATTGTCTTGTAGTTCAGCCCAAAGTCCTCCGCAAGATCACGTTGCGTTCGGTACGGTCGGAAATTCATGTCATTCAGCCTCCCCGATAATTCTGTTTGCGGTCAATTTTTCCATGAGCTCGGAAGTGATTTTTTCAACCAGCCAATCAGCAAAGTATTCGTCAAGCGTGTCTTTTATGATGATTTCCGCATCTTTGGCCTTCTCGATTCGTTCATTTGTTTTTTCCATTCGTGTACCCTCCTATGTCACATATTGTGTCATTCCTGGTCAAAAAAAATAGCCTGCACTGTGGTTTCGTAATACTTCGCCAGGGCGATCTTGACCTCGTCCCGCGGAATTCTCTGCTCTGTCTCGTACATTGCCAGGGCAGACGTGGAAATACCAAGGTCTTTCGCGACCTTTTCCTGTGTCTTGTCACCCCTCAGAGCTACAAGCCTTTTACCGTATGGTGCCATCCGTTCACCTCCTTTTCTGTTCGTGTCACGTTCCGTGACATCTTAAGATTATCACGATTCGTGACTTATGTCAATCACTTTTCGTGATAATTCACATTGATTTTTAATCACGTTCCGTGATATGATGTATCTAAAATAAGAAGGGAGGAGGTAAGATGTCAGACTTCAAAACCAGATTCAAGGAGCTGCGGATTGCGTCGGGCATGACCCAGGGCGATCTTGCGGAGAAGCTCCGAACATCACGGAGCCGAATCGGTATGTATGAGACAGGAAAACGGGAGCCCGATCATGAAATGCTCGAGGCCATCGCCGATCTGTTCAATGTGGATCTCGACTATTTGCTCGGAAGATCTTCCAAGACCACTGCCATTCCGATGGAAAAGGTGTATTTAGC